>Ga0210057_1000191_pt1 | contig 106837 bp, 121 predicted proteins | sample CryGeyCG2114_010_2_FD_183968 | JGI IMG/M metagenome (GOLD analysis project Ga0210057, IMG submission 183968) | Groundwater microbial communities from aquifer - Crystal Geyser CG10_big_fil_rev_8/21/14_0.10 (SPAdes) (version 2) | ecosystem: Environmental > Aquatic > Deep subsurface > Groundwater...
CACCTAGTTGCGCTGCGCATTCAGCTCCTATAGCCGCCACTCTACCTTGCGCATAGTTGGCAAAATGTCTATATACCCAATTCACTTCTCCATCATATTCCTCCACAATTCTTGTTAGTGTGGGATGAAGTCTAGCACAAAATGAGCAGTTAAAATCTGAATATTCAATAACAGTAACTTTGGCATCAGTAGCGCCACGGATATGATCATCCTCACTTGGCATTCTGAATTCACCTGATGGCTGTGCACCTGTGTTATTAGCGTTATTGTCACTCGCTACTGTTCCATTGTTGTTGCCAGTAAAAAAGACTGCTCCAGCAATTAAAAGTCCCGCGGCAATAATCGCCAACGGTACTCCATATCCATTTTGTACATTTGTTTGCATATATTTACGTGTTAAAAGCCACCATGGCCTGTTTGTACACCACGCACCTTTTCTGGTCCGCGGTTGTCATATCTTTTAATAAAATCACTGACACGGCCTTCGTCCACGACACCATTTTCTATATCAAACGTATCTACTCGTCCCCAGGCAACCAGTGAAATATCGCCCTCGTTTTTTGGTCGCGGCGACACCACAACATATTGACCAGCAAATGATTCGAGGTCGTCAATTATCTTCTGATCAAGATCGGGAAGGTAGGCAATCCAAATATCTCCATGTTCAAGGTTATGGATTACTCGTTCATCAGGAAGTGGTTCATCGTAAAAACCACCACGAGCTGGTGAGGCATAATGCCAACCAGAAGACGGAGGATTTGAATTATATTCTGGGTGTTCTGCACCATCCGCAATATGGTCACGTCCTTGTATGTCATATGCCACACTGAAGTCTTCTCCGTCAGGACCAGCTGTTTGTGCAAGCAAGAATAAGCCATATCCAATAGAAACTACGACAAGGATCCACAGAGCATACTTTGTAAATGATTTCTGTAGCCTTACTCGTTTAGCTTGTGTGCGTTCTTTCTCCCGCGCCATTTCACGCTCCTGCTTTTTTTGTTCGTAATTTTTTTTGGTTCTTCCTCCATATCTATCTCTTTAATTAAAGCTCAAGTAACGACTTAACTTTTGGTTCATCAAATCCTACAATCATTTCATCATCAATAAAGATAACCGGTACGCCCATCTGGCCACTTTTTTGGACCATTTCCTGTCTCTTTTCAACATCACTTGAAACATCGTGATCAGTGAATTCGATATTATTCTCTTTAAAAAATTCCTTGGCTGCGTGACAGAAGTGACAGGTTGGTGTTGAGTAAATTGTTACGTTTTTCATATATATTGTTTTTATTAGTAATAATTACTTGTAAAGCTCGGTCTCTGGATGTACCGCAAGCCACGAGAACCAAAAGCCTGGTATTGAGGCAAGCGGTGCTCCGTCTGCGGTAAATGTTATTTCTCCAGAATCGGTTTTGCTGACTTTAATCTCACGTCCGGCAAATGTGTCAGCTATCGTGCCGGAAAGCGCATCATCATGGTATGCCTTAAACGCTCCATCAATCTCTATTCCGTGCACCAATGCTTTTGGATGTAGCCGTGTGTCACTGAATGTTGCGCCGAAAGAAACTGACTCGCTGGTGTAATAATCGCCGTATGGATCACGACCATAGTTCCGAGCAGCTCCAGTATCTTGTGAGAGTACTTTTGTATTGGGATGCACTTCCTTCCAATCCCCGAAACGAACCACATCAGAACGAACAATTGGGAGTTTTTTTCCTGTGTGTACACCGAGAACTGCTTCACCGAGTACTTGGGACCAAAGAGATTCGTTTTCTTCGCTTCCAGCTCGGTTGTACATTAAGAGATTCGATTGCCACAGCCGCCCTGATACCCCAAACTCTTGCACTTCGCCATCAACCCGTCGTTCAAACACAATGCCGGTCGCACACAAAGGACAATATGTTACTAATACTGGCTCACCGGCAATAGTGTCATTTACGATCTCATGCCAAACGAGAATGCTGTATGGGTAAAAACGACTTTCGCCACCCACAGTTAAGCCAAGTCCCGGGTCACTGTTGTTAAGAAACGTGGCTTCAGAAACCGAAATAAACTTAGGGTCATCAATAGAAGGAATGCCGTCTTTACCAGGACCACCAGAAAGGATTTCATTCAAGGGGATAGAATGTTTAACCCCATCTGTTACTAAAATGTCTCTTTGTGTTTGCATTGTTTGTATTGAAGAATTAACGGATGATGACTCCTCTAGATTCTGCACCCCACTATTTTCTTGCTGTTCTTGTTCATTTAAGAAAGTAGTCTCACCACTCGGGAGTGGAAACACCCTATTCTGAAAATACCAAAAGCCGAGTGCTCCAAGTGCGACAATTATGATAATGATGAGTGAGTATTTCATAAAACTATTTTAAAGATTCAATTACTTTAGCGACCTTTTTAGTAAGAGGGGTGTCTGCAGGCAAATAACACTTCTTCTTTCCCATGCGGATACTCTTTACGACCCCACGGGCTTCCAAATATGCCAACTGATGCGATGTGGCTGACTGGGTTATACCGACATTCTCAGACAATTCGTTGACGCACAAATCTCTCTTTGTGGAGAGTAGTAATTTCATTAGATCGTAACGATTGGTATTTGAAAGAATCTTCATAACCACTCGAGCAGTATCACCTTTAGTATTATATGATGATTTTGACATATGTTCATATGTTATACACAAGCGTTTCTTCTGTCAAATTTTATATCTTGATATACTGGTAGCTGTATATTATTAGTTAGCTTTCAATACTATGGAAATCACATTACTTGTTGGGCGTATCATTTTCGGAGGTTTTTTCTTCATGATGGGAATGATGCACTTTAAAAATTTGAAGGATATGACCGCATACGCAGCATCCAAAGGCACTCCTGCCCCAGCATTAGCCGTTGCTGGTTCCGGCCTCCTTATTCTTCTTGGTGGTCTTGGAGTTATTCTGGGTACGTATGTGGATATCTCACTTATTCTTATTGCCATCTTCCTATTTTTTGTAACGCCAAAAATGCATCAATTCTGGAAAGAGACTGATCCAAACGTAAAGATGATGGAGATGCAACAGTTTTTGAAGAATATGGCGCTCCTCGGGGCAACGCTCGTATTGTATGCTCTTTCTTCTTCAGGGTGGCCATTAAGCATTAATTTCTAACGCATTATGAAAACATTTACACAGATACAAAAAGCAGATAACAAAACTCACGATAACCCAATTGTGTTAGTACACGGCTCATGGGGATCGTCAGCAATGTGGATGGGCTATACGCAGTTCCTTACTTCAAAGGGCTGGGATGTATATGCGCTTGATCTGCGCGGACATGGGAATAGTGAGGGCGAAGTTAGAGGAGCAACGATGAAAAACTATGCCGATGATATTGCTCAGGTTGTTGCGGAAAATGATCTTGAGAACCCAGTTGTTATTGGTCACTCTATGGGAGGTCTTGTGGCACTTATGTATGTTGCGGAGCACGGAGCAGAAGCTGTCGTTGCTATTGACCCAAGCCCAAGTAAAGAAGTACAGGGTGAAGGTGAAAAGAAAGATTACCCGGAGACATATTCACCTATGGACGCAGGAATGCCTACTGACCCGATGGAAGTTATGAAAGCACTGCCTGATATTCCGCAAGAAAAACTGATGAAGATGAAAGAGATGCTCGGTATGGAATCTGGTGTTGCCAGAAGTGAACGCAAGCTTGGTATTGGAATACCAAAAGAAAGACTCACCATGCCGGTATTGTTCGTTGGCGGTGAACTTGGTGAATCAGTACCATTTGGTATCGGTATCGAAACCGCAGAAGCTATGGCTGACTATTACCAAAAAGATGTTATAGAAATAAAAGGAGCGACACATCCAGGTATTCTTATTGGCGAGCATGCCATGGAGGCTGTTACTCAAATTGAAGACTGGCTTTCAAAGCAGTAATTGATTGTATGTATAATCCTCAGAACCTTCACGAGTGTGAGATCGAAAAGAAACGAAACCCTCGGAGAATTGTTGATGGTCTTATGACTGCAATCGGTGGTGTCGCATCTGTTTCAAGCATCCCACAGGTAATAAAGATTTACGAAACAGGGACAGTGTCAGGTATTTCTCTTACTACCCAACTAGTCGCACTATTTGCAGTCTGTTCCTGGTTTTTATATGGTTTGTATATTCACAATAAACCACTTGCGATAACAAGCGGTTTATCAATTCTAGTACTGGCCACGGTAGTCGTTCAAATATTTATTTATCAATAAGCCCATAAAAGAAAAACCACCCTATCGGGTGGTTTTTCTTTCTGGCTACTGCTCTCAGCAGGTATGCAATTTTTGGAATAGAAACTGGTGATTTGACCCGTCTCGGTCACTCTCACTAGTTGGCTGCGGGACTAGGATTCGAACCTAGGTTACTTGATTCAGAGTCAAGCGTCCTACCACTAGACGATCCCGCAAGTATAATTACAATACATAAAAAATATTTCTTTTTCAATCGCAGTTGACTTTTCGGGATGTATTGATATTCTTTTATAAAGCACAGTTCTCTGGGAGGTGTATGGTGAAAGAAAAAAAAAGGAAAGAGACGATGCATGACGAAAAGTGCCCGCCGCTTGCAGGAGTTGAAGAGGTAATGATGGAAACACTGGATGCAGCAGAACCCATGACCGGCACGATGCTCCACGCCATACTGGAGGAGCGAGGGTATTCTCAATCTGTCGTTAATGAGCATTTGTGGTCGCTTATTGACCGGGGATACATAGAAATGACTGATGACGGCAGGTTCATCAAACACGAAACACCCATGCAAAACGCTTCATGCGATTTTGTATAAATAAAAACGAGGCACATGCCTCGTTTTTTTATATGGCGTGTGGTATATTGCTCATATGAGAAAGATATTTATTGTTGTTCTTATTGTAATGGCGGCAGCACTTGTCGGGTACTATTTCGGCTTTGATATCGGATTTGAGCGCGCAATCAATCTTTTTAGGGGAGCAGATGACGGAATAGCAAGTACGCGCACATATACAAATAGCGATGTCGGCTTTTCGTTTTCGTACCGGTCCTCTCCGGACGGGTATGTAGAAAGCCACATTCCAAGCGACGACGCATTCGGATTTAAGGGCGGGGTCATACTATACAAAGAAACCGACTGGAATGAATTGCAGGCAAGCGATATCCCCCGCGAAGGTCCCCCAGGCATTATTGTTGAAGTATTCGAAAACCCCGGCTTGTTTTCAGCGCGGGAGTGGGCGACAGAAAACCCCCGTTCCAATTACGGACTTTCTTTTGATGGAACGGTGCAGGACATTATGCAAGACAGCGTTATGGGCGTTCGGTATTCTTTTGACGGGCTGTATGCTGCAGAGGCGGTTGTGTTTGTATATAACGAAAACATCATCATGATGACTGTTTCGTATTTTGAAAAAAATGACGGCCGCATAGATGATTTTAATGCGTTCCTTGATACTCTGATGTTTGGCGGCATAGAAACATTTGAAGATTGCGTGCGCGCGGGCTTTCCGGTGATGGAGAGTTACCCTCGCCAGTGCCGGGACGACAACGGAAACATGTTTACTGAATTTGTCGGCAACGAGCTCGAAAAAACGGACCTTATCCGTATTGATTCGCCCCGCCCCAACCAAGGTATCACAAGTCCGCTTACGCTCACGGGAGAAGCGCGCGGTGTCTGGTATTTTGAGGCGTCGTTCCCCATTATCCTTACGGATTGGGATGGACGCATTATCGCCGAGCATTACGCAGAGGCGCAAAGCGAATGGATGACCGAAAACTTTGTTCCATTTGAGGGCGTGCTTGAGTTTGAAAAGCCGTATAGCGATATGGGGACTATTCCCGATTTTATGAAGCGCGGCACACTCATACTCAAAAAAGACAATCCGTCCGGACTCCCCGAGCACGATGACGCGCTCGAAATACCAATTCTGTTTGAGTAATATACAACTACAGAGGGGTTTAGGGTGGTGACGGGCATGTTTCTTCGTGAACGAAATCTCTAGTAGAATGACCACAAAAACAACCCAAAGGGGTTGTTTTTGTGTGGCTTGACTGTTTCAGCATTTTCTTGTACACTTGTTATTAAATTCATTAAAAGGAGGTGTTTGTTTTATGCGGAAGAATATCATTTTTTCTGTATTGGTTTTGTGTCTTGTGTTGGCTGCGATTAGTGCGCGTGCTGCAACGACATGCCAATTTGAGATATCGGGCGATACCATGTCTCTTACCGGAAGTTGTATGACCGACGAGACTATATTTGTTCCCGACGGCATGACGCTTGATTGCGGCGGGTACGAGATAATCGCCGTTGACCCGTTGGTCGGGGCATTCACCGGGGCGGTAATCAAAAACGGTGGGACAACTGCCCATGTAACGCGCTGCATCGTCAGCGCTGTAGATCTGCAAAACGCCTGTAAGGGCGGGGATGATAGATTGCGTGGCATTCTGTTCGAGGGCGCATCCGGTTCTATTACACAGAATTCGGTAGACAACATTAATAAGGGAGCGTCGGGTTGCCAGGAAGGGAATGCGATAGAAGTACGCAATGCTCCGTTTGACGGTACGCATCCGGACACGCAAAGTGTTGAAGTGGCTCATAACCAAGTTACCAATTGGCAAAAGACCGGCATAGTGTGCAATGGTGATGTGTATTGCGATATGCGTCACAATGCTGTCGGGGCTTCAGCTACCCAGCTAAATCTTGCAGCAAACAGCATTCAGGTAGGATTTGGCGCAACCGGCATCGTCGAGCACAATTATGTGGAAGGCAACCAATGGCTTGGCGCATCTGATTTTGGAGCGACTGCCATGCTGTTATACGATGTTGATGGAGTGATTGTCCGCCAGAACAACATTCGCGGCAATGCCGATATCGGTATCTATGGCTTTACGACGAATTCCATCATCGACAACAACAGAGTTTTTGATGACGATACGATATACTCGGAATTCGGAGAACAGCACGGTGACTTCGGCATCATTGACCTGGGAAGCGGGAATGCATTCACAAACAACAAGGTGAAGGATTTCACGGATCCGTATTACGGCATTGAGGGAGGAAAGAACAAGGCAATCCCCGGTCCTCAAAAAGAGAACATTTTCTTTTAGTTCTTTAGACGAAACAATATAAAATACACGTATTAAGACAAAACAGCCCTACGGGGCTGTTTTTATATGAGCAGAATGCAATTGAGTACGCGTTTGTTTTGATATATACTGTAAAAATACTACTATTAATTTTCTATACATATGGCTGACGGACAATTTACGCCGGAGAGCAATATGCCTCCGACTCAAAACCAAGGTGAATTATCAAAAAAAGAACGCCGCGAACGGCGGAGACAGGAGCGCAAAGCAGAGCAGCGTTCAGCCCAAAAAAAAGGAGGCATGAAACGGATGCTTGTGTGGGTTGGGGTTGTCGCCGCGATAGCACTTGTGATATATGGCATTGTCCTCGGTGTTCTCAAAACTGCGGAAAATTCTCCGGTGCCGTCCTCGGTAGACGCAATATCCGAAACCGATTGGGTAAAGGGGGAGCGCACCGCACCCGTTATTGTGGTTGAGTACGGAGACTTTCAGTGTCCTGCGTGTAAGGCGTATTATCCGGTTGTAAAATCATTAAGTCAGGAATTTTCAGGCACAGATGTTGCGTTTGTGTTCCGGCACTTCCCGCTGCGGTCTACGCATCCAAATGCAGAAGACGCATCGCGCGCCGCACAAGCATCGGGTCTTCAGGGTAAGTTTTGGGAAATGCACGACTTGCTGTACGAGCGGCAGGATGATTGGGCAAGGGTCCGCAATCCGAATGATATTTTCAAAAAATACGCCGAAGAGATTGGTATTGATGTTGCGCAATTTGAATCCGACATAGATAGCGATGCGGTAAAGAGCGCAGTAGATACCAATCTGTCGGGAGGTCTGTCGGCAGGAGTGAATTCTACGCCGAGCTTCTTTATTAACGGAAATTATATCTCTAATCCTTCAAGTATTGATGAATTCAGAGCACACATCACAGATGCCCTCGGTACTTCCTCCTAAGTGGGTTCTTATAGTATTCGCGCTTGTAGCATTTATTGGGTTTATAGATGCGGTGTATCTTACGGCTGTCCATTTTTTGGGGCAGTCTCCCGGGTGTTCCATACTTGAGGGATGCGAAGAGGTTACATCAAGCGAGTACGCAACTATTGGCTTTATACCGATATCGCTTTTTGGCGCGGTGTACTATTTGTTTGTGTTTTTGCTTACCATTCTTGCACTTGATGGGGGAAAGCGCGGCGCACTTATCGCCGCCATTATTACCACATGGATAGCGTTTGCGGTTACCTTAGTGCTCGTATTCCTTCAGGTGTTTGTTATTAAGGCTCTCTGCCTCTATTGCATGGCATCTGCGTTAACCACAACAATCCTTTTTGTTATGGGTCTCGTCTTGCTACAATATAAGAAAGGCCGATCGCTTTCATAATTAGTATTCATATATTTATATGTTTAAAACCATATCAGTTTTTCTTTTGCGTGTTGGGCTCGGCAGTCTCTTTTTTTACGCGGGCATCACAAAAGTCATGAATCCCGATTGGAGTGCCGCAGGGTACTTGGCAAATGCCAAAACATTCCCATCTTTGTATCAATGGCTTGCATCCGCGGGCAACATCGGATGGGTGAATTTTGTGAATGAATGGGGGCTCACGCTTATCGGCGCGTCATTAATCCTCGGCATTTTTGTACGATGGTCAGCATTTGCAGGAATTATAATAATGCTCTTGTACTACTTCCCAATCCTTCAATTCCCGCATGTCGGAGACCACTCCTACATTGTTGATGAACACATTATCTACTCGCTTGTGCTTTTGGTATTCATTGCCATCAAGGCGGGGCATTCTTGGGGCATAGATGGGCTGCGTTCGAAATAATAGCGCATTAGGCAAAATGTTTTCTTCTATACAGAAAAGAACAATCCCTCTTTTTTTGGCCGGCATACTTTTTGCCGGCCTTTTGCCTGTTTCGTCCCTGCACGCGCAAACTATCGATGTTGCAGGACTGATTGATCTTTTAGAAAAGCAAATAGCGGCTCTTCAAGAAAAAATAGCGGAATTAGAAAATGTGTCCGGCGGAGATGCCACCCTGGAAACATTCGGCGACATTGGGTTTTTTCAATCGTATCTTGAGCGGGGAATAATGAGCGATGAAGTAAAAGATTTACAGGAGTTTTTGGGAACGCTTCCCGGCATATATCCAGAGCATATTATTTCCGGTTATTTCGGTCCGCTTACCGAAAGCGCAGTCAAGCGGTTCCAGGCAACATATGACATAGAAACACTGGGTGTGGTGGGGCCGAAAACCCGGGCAAAATTAAATGAGCTCTTAAGGCAGGGGCAGCAAAAGGTCCCTCCGGTGACGACGCCAAGCTTGGGCGGAAGTGAACCAATAGACACAACGCCCGCACCGGAGGAACAGCCGCAAGCAACAATGCCTCCAAGCAAACCCGTCGAATTGCCAACACCGGCGTCATTTCATTTAGAACCAAAGCCCAGCTATGACGAAGCGGTTCTCGCGCAAAAAATACATGATCTTGTAAATAATGAACGGGCAAAAGCAGGCCTTGCGCCGCTCGTATGGGATTGGCAGATAGCGCAGGTTGCATTTTTGCATAGCGCAGACCAGGCGCGCGATAATCAGGAGCTTACCGATCCTGATATTCTTTGCAACTATCCGCTTATCCGCCACGAAGGGTTCTTGTTCGGGTATTCGTTAAAAGAGCGTTTTGATAACAAAAACCTTGCGTTCAGAAGAGGTGGAGAAAATATCGGAATCCTTTCTGCGGTAAAAGATCTTGTATACCAATTTCCGCAAGATAATCCTCCTGCAGAATGCCCGGATATCCCGACATTCCCAGTAGGTGACGGTACGCAGGAAGAACGCACGGCACTCTATCAAAGCATTTTTCAGCAATCACTTGAAGCAGTACGCGGTGCCGACCGCGGTATTGTGTGGGTAAATCGTTCTTGGCACTCGGCGGATGAGGTGGCGGTGCGCATCGTTGAGGGGTGGATGAATTCTCCCGGGCACAAGGCAAACATCTTAACGCCATATTTTGATAGTGATGGTATCGGTGTGGTTGCGGTAAATGACTTTTTTGTTATTACACACGATTTTGTCGACAAATAGCCTTTTGGTATAATAAACATATACAATTATTAGTAATTATAATGATGTATGGCAATATTTGATTTTCTTAAAAAGAAAGAAGATGCCCCGAAGGCTGGAGTGCCGGTAGATGGCCACATGTACACATGCCAAAAGTGCGGCAAGCAAAAAACAAAGGCCGAAGGCGTGTTTATGCTTGAGGGCTCAACATTTTGCTGCAAGGAATGTTGTGGCGACCCCGCAAAAGGCGAGCATAAAGAGAAAAAAGATGGCGTGTGCGAATTTTGTTAGCTCGTAACTATTATTGATTTTAGTATCGCTATAGTACTATGTGGAAAAATTGGATTTTAGGAGTGCTTGGACTGTGGGTCATTCTTATGCCATTTTTGGGCATGCCGCCTACGCTTATGCGCACCATTTATATTGTGACGGGTATCGCAATAGCGGTGCTTGGGTTCTGGTCGGCGACTGCAAGGCATGGTCACAGCGATGATGATCTTCCTCCGCAGCACATGGAACAGCGCTTTCCTCCGCAGCAGTAAATTGTGCGAATTGGATTCTTGCCTGATAAAGCCCTTTGTTAAGGGCTTTATTTTATAGTAGGATAGAACTAACAATGAGCGCGCTCAAAAAACATCATTGGCTAGGAATCCTTTTTGTATTAGGCGGTATATTGATTGCCGTTATTTTATTTTCTGCGCCCAGTAAATCAGAGAGTCCTGTGTATATAAAACAAAACCAGGCCGAGGATATGAAAAACGAAACCGCAAATATTGATGTAGCGACAGATAGCGGACCAAAAAAACCAACTCCGCCTCCTCCCGTCTATGTGGCGACACCTGAACCGCTTAAGGCAATTTATATGACAAGCTGGGTTGCGGGCACTCCAAGTTGGCGCAAGGATCTCATGCAGTTTATTGATGAATCTGAGGCAAATGCCATTGTTATTGATGTAAAAGACTATACCGGCTATGTTTCTTTTGACACTGACAACCAAGCCATCCAGGAGCTCGGTTCAATTGAGAACCGCATTCCTGATATCCAGTCGTTTATCCGGGAACTGAATGACCGGGGTATCTATACCATTGCGCGTATCAGCGTGTTCCAAGACCCGTACTTTGTAAAACAGCGCCCGGATCTTGCGGTAAAAACATTGAATGGAGCCGTTTGGAAAGATCGCAAAGGCATCAGCTGGGTAGATATGGGGGCGAAAGAATATTGGGACTACATTGTAGAGATCGCTAAGGCATCGCACGAAGTCGGTTTTGACGAGATTAATTTTGACTACATCCGCTTTCCATCGGATGGCAACATGAAAGACATCTCGTATGATTATTATGATGAGGTTAATGTAACTAAGGCGGAAGCGCTGGAACAATTCTTTGCGTATCTTTCTCGAGAAGTAAAGCCGTTGGGCATACCGATATCCGCTGATCTTTTTGGTATGACTACCTCCAATTACGATGACTTAGGCATCGGGCAGGTGCTTGAGCGCGCAGCTCCCCATTTTGATTACATAGCGCCCATGGTGTATCCGTCGCATTACCCTCCGACATTTATTGGTCTTGCGAGTCCTGCGCATCACCCGTACGAAGTGATTTATTACGCAATGACCAAGGGCGTTGAGCGTTTGATTGCTGCGAGCTCTTCTCCGTCAAAGCTCCGCCCATGGATACAGGATTTTGATCTGGGGGCAACATATGATGCCGCAATGATACGCCAAGAAATGCAGGCAGTGTACGACGCCGGACTTACCAGCTGGATGTCGTGGGATCCGTCGAACAAATACACCAGGGATGCGTACCGATAGGCATTTCCATTTTCCTTCGGTTTGCGTTATAGTGGTCTCTATACATTATTAATTCATATTTCATACATATGACGGAAGAAACTCAAGAAACAAAACAAGAAGTAAAAAAAGCAGGATTTTCTATTTCAACACCGGTTGCAATTATCGTTGCAGGATTATTTATTGCGGGTGCGGTTATCTATGCAAACAAGACTCCCCAGCAGCCGGCGCCAAATGGAGGCCAGCAGCAATTAAGTGCGAAAGAAGTACAAAAAATATTAACGGTGCGTGATGACGATTATATTTTGGGCAATCCTGACGCGCCGGTAACATTTTTTGAATTCGGTGATTTTGAGTGCCCCTTCTGTGCAAAATTCCACGCAGAAGCATGGCAGGACATTGTTGCAAACTATGTAGACACAGGGAAGGTCCGGGTCATCTGGAGACATTTTCCGCTCAATTCTATTCATCCGTTAGCACAACCCGCAGCGGAAGCTTCAGAGTGTGCGGGCGAGCAGGGCAAGTTTTGGGAATACCATGATGGTGTCTACGAAACGCCGAGCCTTACCGCATCAGCGCTTATTTCTGTTGGGCAGGATATTGGTCTGGATATGAACGCGTTTCAGGCATGTCTTGAAGCGGGGACATACAGCCAGAAGGTGGCCGACGATTTTGACTTAGGACGGAAAGTAAATGTTACCGGGACCCCGACATTTTTCATCAATGGAAATCCGATCATAGGCGCGTTGCCGTTTTCAGACTTTGAGCCGGTTATTGAGCAGGAATTACGGTAAGTATCTTTTTCATCTTTGCTAGAGGAGAAAAAACAGGGCATGTGCCCTGTTTTTTCTTTCCCGTTTTTTTGTGGTAATCTAGTAAGGATGAAAGAGGAATTTGTACTCTATCGCAAATACCGGCCGCAGCATTTCAGTGAAGTATTTGGCCAAGAGCATATCGTAAATGTGCTCTCAAACGCTCTTCTGCAAAAGCGGATTGCGCACGCCTATCTCTTTTCTGGCCCGCGCGGTTCGGGCAAGACCAGCATCGCACGCATCTTTGCGCGCGCGGTAAATTGCGCTGTTTTAGCTCGTCCGGAGAACGATTCGTCAAAACGGGCATCCCGTATAAGTCCGCAAAGCTCCGGCGGAAAAACTCCGCCATGCAATGCGTGCGAATCATGCAAAGCATTCATGTCTGGGCAAACGCTCGATTTGATAGAAATGGACGCCGCATCAAACCGGGGGATTGAGGAGGTGCGTGCACTTAAAGAAGGCGCGCTTACGCTGCCTTCGCAGGGTGTCTACAAGGTGTATATTATCGACGAGATGCACATGATGACGGCGCCCGCATTCAATGCGTTCTTAAAGATACTCGAAGAGCCGCCCGCGCATGTCATATTCATTATGGCAACAACCGAGCCCGAAAAAATTCCGGACACGATTATTTCGCGCACGCAGCATTTGCATTTCCACGCGTTACCCGAGGCAACGGTAACGAAAGCGCTTGCGCATGTCGCGAAAAAAGAAGGTTTTACGATAGACGCTGAAGCAGTATCGCTCTTGTCCTTTTTGTCAGAGGGCTCGCTCCGGGATGGATTGAATTTATTGCTGCAGGTACAGGGGATTGCAGGGAAAACCGTAACCGCAAAGCATGTCCGCGATGTGTTCGGGGTGCCTGCACGCGAGCTTGTGGAGGGCCTTATGGATGCTATTTGCAGCAAGAACGCGGATGCCGCAGCGCACGCCATATCCGAAATGAGCAAAATATCCGTTTCGTATGATGTTTTTTTACAGCAAACAATCCGCAACTTCCGTTTTCTGCTTTTAGCGACCCTTGACCCGAAGTTCTCCGATAGCATGAAGGGTTTGATAGGAGAGCAGGAGTTTGACTACATTGCGGGGAAGAGAGGAACATTGACGGGAGAGGAATTGCGTACGATTCTTGCGACGCTCCTGTATACGGCAAATGTGCATTACCAAAGCCCGTACCCATCATTACCCTTGGAGCTTGCGGTATCAAAAATAATGTCTGTGCTTCTGCGCACGGCATAAAAAAGAAGGCGCTGCGCCTTCTTTTTAATTTATCATTGTTTTATTTTATTATTCTCCACCGGGAGAATTTTTTTATATAGCCCCCATGGCTGTGTCCATCCGCGCGTTTTCCACCGGAAAAGGAAATGTACGCAGATGCTTATAGCGAATAGCGCAAGAAATACATATCCGGTAACCGATAACCCTTGCCACGCATATACAACGCCCGCTATCCCGGATATTACAATATATTTGATAATGCGAAACGCGCGCGATTGTCCGCGGATGACAATGTATTTTTCTTTTTCGTACACATCTCTAAAAGCCATGATAGTTCTCCTTTGCTGTCGGGCTTGGATTCGAACCAAGATTAACGGCTTCAAAGGCCGCTGTCCTACCATTGGACGACCCGACAATATTAAAAATGATAATAGAAATAACGCCGTAAATCAATCGGGCTTATTTCAACACGCTCCACATAACGGGGTCTTCGCCTCCGTCAAATTTAAAGACGGCAACTCCCCGTACGCCGAGTTTTCGTGCGAGCGCAACTTTGTCTGCAATCGCTTGTGCATCGCTCCATGAGAGAAAATTAAACGATACAGCTCCTGTCCCCGCATTAGCGTTATGTACGATAAGCGAGTTTTCTATGGTGTGCCGTATTGATTCGTCTTCAGGGGGTGCTACTATCGCAAGCGTTTTTGGATCATAGGTAAGCCCCAGCTCTCCTGCGCTGTTCCGGATGGGAGAAACATTAAGAGCTGTTGCAATATCCGCCGCATAACCGGGATTGAACGGCCAGAGTACTTTGTATTGATATTTTTCTCCGAAGATAGATGTTACCGCATATTCGTACCCGTATGTAGGTATGCCGATTATCAATTTGTTTCTTGAGATGGTCTGCGCGGCAAGGGTAACGAGTGATTCCACCCAGTCAGTATCGGCTACGGGAGCGTAGGGGGCGCTTCGTAAGCCGTTTAAAACCAAATCTATTGTGCCCTGGTCGTACGCCATTATCTCCACACGGTCACAGTATTTATTCATCTCAACATAATCGTTCGCGTAGTCAGTCGCGTCCCCGGGGATAGTTGCCCCCGGACTATAGCGGTGCTCAAGGGGCATGCGTGCTTCTATTGTGCAGTACACCCATTTATTCCCCATGCGCTGATAGAGTCCGCGCAAAAATGTAGAAAAGTATGTTATTGTGTCATGCCGTTTTGCTTCAAAATCTATATCAATGCCGTCAAAGTCATTTTCTTTTACAAGTTGCGCTATTTCGTCTTCAAGTGCTATCCGCTTTTGCGTGTTGCTTAGTATTGCGTGTATCGAATCACCGTTGCCCCACATAATTGTCGGGACAACTCGCACATTATTCCGTTTTGCTTCAGCGATAAAACTCTTCCACGGCTCTTCGTTAATCTTTGCGGTGTCGGCAAGCGTGCCGTCGCTTTTGACGCTGTAACCGAACGGCATTATGCTTGTAAGCTGCGGGAGATGAGGCAGCACATCAAGCGTTCCGCTTGCAGCGCGCCAGTAGGGAATCCATCCGCTAAATTCAAACGGACCCCGTGCAGCGGGAGTGAGTTTTGCGGGATTGATTGTTGTCGGATTGTCCGCAGCAGCTCCCACTGACGCAAGGGCGGCCCGTGTCTTGGGACCGACAACGCCGTAGCCGGTTGTTGCAGACGAGCCCGAGCAAACCACATTATGGTCGCATTGGAATGTCTTGACTGCAGTGTCCGTGAGCGGCCCAAAATATCCTGTTGATTTTCCTACAGCAAGATATCCGAATGAAATAAGCTGCTTTTGGACAGAGACAACATCGTCTCCCGAAACACCATACGAAAGGGAGCGTTCCGCGGCAGACGCCCCCGGAGGTACCAGAGCCAAAAGTCCAACGAACAAGAAAAATGCGATGCGTTTCATGTTCTTATAATAGCAGATTTTTGCTTGATTAGATTGGCTCTTGTAGCTCTACGGTTCCCGCGTTCGCCGTTGAAATAGAACACGCAATATGTCATACTAGCGTCTATACTATTAGTTACTAAAAGGTATGAAATATATTATATACATGTTTGTGCTTGCCGTTGCGTTCGTTTTTAGCGTTACTAGCGCAGGCGCGGCAAGCGATTATTATTTGAAAATAGGCGACATTAAGGGCGAGTCTACTGATACAAAAGGCGAGGCGTCAATGGAATTTCACATTCAGGCAGTACGGGTAGGTTCTGAAACAGAGATAGAAATAGAGAACGAGATGGAGGAAGAACATTCCGAAGACGAAAGCGAAAATGACGATTCAATGAAAGAAGAGCGTTTTGAGCAAGATGGCATGATGAAGGGGGATGACGATTCTGATAGTGCGGATGACGCGACGATGGAGGATGAAGACGATGATGATGGCCAGACCCTTCGCGGCGTATACATTAAACTCGGCGATATTAAGGGGGAATCAAGCGGCAGTGGTAATATGAACGCGACATTCTTTTCTGATTCGGAGATTCGCGTATCGGGAGTAGAGGTACGCGGGTGGGACCCGGTTCTCAAGGAAAGCGTTAGGGGTGCTGCGTCAGGAGTTCCGGAGACAACAGAAGAGCTTGCTGTGCTTGCGGCATCTGCGGTGTCCGAGGATGAAAACCTTGAAAGCGTTTCGTTAAATTTTGAAAAGATAACTTGGGAGTATAAATCATATGGCAAGCTTCTTGGGTTTATCCCCGTGTCTTTCACAAAGACCATAACCGTATCAACGGATCCCGAGACAACAGGTGAAGTAAAAGTAAAATTTCCATGGTATCGTTTTCTGACACGCGTTGATGTATCAGGAAAAGAGCTGGGGCAGGAGATAAGCTCTGCGTTTAAAGGTGAGGGCATCGCGGGGCTGAACCCCGAACACGAACCGCCGACAATTGAAACGCGCGCCCGCATTTTTACAACCATCTCAAATGTGCTCAAAGCACGCCATGAAGCAGCAATGGGCTCCATACGGAATATCAAATAAAGCACCCGATATACAAAACAGTTCCGCTTTTAGCGGAACTGTTTTTGCGTTATGATATGCGTGTATGTAAAAACGGGCATCGCTCCCGTCATTATCAGCTATCTATTGTATATGAACAAAAAACTATTGTTATCAGGGTTTATTGCGGCAATGATTGCCGTACCCGTAACGTTGCACGCAGCGGATTTTTTCCCGCATGACCGTGACAGCAAGAACATGCAAAATGTCTTTGTTGCGGGAGCGGAGGCCTTTCATAATTTATATGTTGCAGGCGGCTCAGTTACCATCGCACAAGACATTTTGGGTGATCTCTTTGGCGCGGGCGGGAGTGTGAATGTTGCAGGGAACACCGAGAAAGACTTATTTGCGGCAGGTGGCATTGTGAATGTTACGCGCCCGGTAGGCGAGGATGCGCGTCTTGCAGGCGGCACTGTTTCGGTTGATGCGCCCATTGGAGGCGATCTTCTCCTTGCGGGAGGAACGCTTATTCTTACCAATTCCGTACAAGTCGGAGGCGACTTATGGGCGGCAGGCGGCACGATTACTTTTGGGGGAAATGTTGCGGGTGAGGCTCGCATTGCAGGAGGCGAAATATTTATTAATGGGACAATCACAGGGCCGGTAACCATAAAAGCCGAGCGCTTGTCATTCGGCTCGCAGGCACATGTTGCAGGTCCTATAACATACCGCGGCGTAAACGAAGCGGTTATCCAGAGCGGTGCGGATGTTGGTGTAATAGATTTTGAAAAGAAAGAAGCGCGGGCAACGGGTGTGCGTGATGCTTTCAAGTTCAGCTTGGGCGCGTTCTTTTTTGCAAAACTCCTCATGATGATTGTTGTCGCGCTCCTTCTCATTAAATTTTTCGGCAAAAAAGTATCAGGCGTTGTTGCGTCCTCATCCGAAAAATTCTGGAGCAATCTCGGCATCGGTGTTTTGGGGCTTATCGCAACTCCCATTATTTCAATCATCCTTATGGTGACAGTATTGGGCGCGTTTGCGGGCATCCTGCTCTTGATAGCATTCATCTTCTTTGTGCTTATCGGGTGTACCATCGCGTCTCTCTTTATCGGGCGTTTGATAGAAAAGCTCCTTAAGATGAAGTTTGATTCGCGTCTTACTTGGAAAACCGTTCTTATCGGTATCATGGCAGGAGCTATCATTGGACTTATCCCGTTTGTCGGGTGGATTGCGATGTTTGTTTTCTACGCGATAGGGTTTGGGGCTATGCTCCGGGCGCTTCGTGGAACACTTGAAGCCTCATAACAAGAGAAGTACAAAAACACCCCGCAAAAGTGGGGTGTTTTTTGATTGGCGTACCGCGTATGTCTCTACCTATTGACATATATCCGTAACGGATATAATATAAAAACATGATAAAAAAAGAAACAATCTATACGCCCCTTACCCCTGCCGTGCTCCATATTCTTCTTGCGCTTTCTATAGAGGATCGCCACGGCTACGGCATTATGAAGCAAGTCGAGATTGATTCGCGGGGAAAGGTAAGCATGGGGCCGGGCACACTGTACGGCTCAATAGGCCGCATGATTGATGCCGGGCTCGTACGCGAGAGTGACAAAAAGACAGACCCCGACATGGATGATGAGCGGCGGATTTATTACACAATAACCGGTCTTGGCAAAAAAGCGCTTGCGGCTGAACTAGAACGCTATCGCGAAGTAGTAGCGGTTGCAAGGCAGCAGCGGTTTTCTCCTAACACCTTTGTGTATGTCATCTAAGAGCGCGTCACAAAAATATCGGCGTTGGTATGCGGCATTGCTCCGCTTGTATCCGGCATCGTACCGGGTGCGCTTCGGCGAGGGGATGGAGCAAACATTTAACGACATTCTCCGCGAGCGTGCCGGCGAAGAAAAAGGATTGTTTGTTTTTATGCTTTGGATGTGCGTCGAAACATCCGTGGGCATTATTAAAGAAAATATAACAAATGTGTTTATGCGAACAACCACAAAAAGACTAAGTATCTGGGCTGTTGCCGTATCATTCATATTATCGATACCCCTTGTGTTAACTCTTCTGGGCAGTGGCACAGCAGGAGAGGGGTGGCATTGGACATTGCCTGATTTTGTACTCATTGGAGGCGCCCTATTCAGCATTGCGCTCGCATATGAATTAATAGCAAGAAGGACAAAGATAACAGTGTACCGAGCAGCTTTCAGTCTTGGGCTTGCGGGAGCATTTCTCCTTTTCTGGGTAAATGGTGCCGTCGGCATTATTGGAAACGAAGGCCAGCCTGCCAACGTGCTGTATGGCGCAGTATTTGTAGTCGGTCTCGTTGGCTCTCTGGCATCGCGCTTTCAGCCAAAAGGAATGGCGCGCACATTGTTTGTGGCAGCGATTGTTCAAATGCTGGTTCCGGTAGCGGCACTCATTATCTGGCCGTCTTCAGCAATCTCCTGGTCTCCGAGCGTTCTCGGCGTGTTTATTCTCAGCGCATTCTTTGCCGCATTTTTTCTTGTATCTGCCATGTTGTTCCAGCGTGCAGATGCTCTGGCATCAAAATAGAAGATTTGCTTGAGAAAAAAATAACCCGCATATCGCTCTCTGCGATACGCGGGTTTTTGATTATCTTTTTTTCGGCGGTGTTTCCTTGTTGGGCTTCTTGTTAGAAGTTTTTACGGGAGACCGTCCCTCAAATGCTTTCAAGAAGCGTTTTTTTTGTTTCACCTTTTTAGATCCTTGAAAAAATCCTGATCTCATCTAATCCTCCTCCCCGAAGATTAATCTGTGTAAGACAAAAAGTACCAGCATCGTTACTGCTATAGTACCTCCAAGCGAAGATACGATAATCCGGAAGTTATATAACACTATTCCATAGTCATCCATTATCTTCCTCCTTGTTAGTATGGTGGTCTTGTGCCCCCGCTTCTCCGCGGTTTCGGTTCCATAATATCTTTTATTTGCTCATGAAAATCACGCGACGAGGTTCGTTTTGGCTTCCATGCGTACCCATATGGGTATGTGGGCGGTATCGCATTCATGATTTTGTCATAGTTGCTTGCAAAAACGAGCACTAATGTCATGAATGCAAATACTATGACAAAAATAAAAAGAACAAATACAACGACATCAACCCTCATTGTCTTTTCTCCTGTATTTTTTCAAATATTCTTAGTTGCAATCATACCTTATTTTTAAGGGAAAGTCAATCCCGTTAAACGCTGGTAAAAGCGAGCAGAGTGTCTCATTGACAAAAATTATTTTATATGCTACTTTGCTTTTAACTTAACAAAGGAGGAAAGTCTGTTGGCAAAAAATAGGCTAGAAACGCACATAACGAGTTATACATATATAAACAGCTATGGGTCCACGCTTACGGTAGATCCTGCCCCCCGTCCAAAAGGCAGGATGGACGATATGACCACCGAGGATTTCGAAAAGAGATATAGAGCAGAGGGCGAGGCGGTCGCGGACCACTTACGGCGCACATTCTGCACAAGAACCCTTGCAGAGACAGTAAAAGCACTTCAAGAAAATCATGACATACGAATGATGTCGCAAAAGTAGCTCTAAAAAAGACAGCCATAAGAATTACACCCTCCATGCCGTGGCATGGAGGGTTTTTATTTTATAGAGCACAAAAGCATGCTATATTTGAAATGCTTATTATTTAGCACGCTTTTATTATGAAAACATTTCTACTTCTTATTATCATTGCGGGTGTTGTTATTGCGGGGGGGTTATTTTTCTTCGGGAAAAAGGCAGACATCGGCGAAGCGCCGATGGGAGCCGCAAGCCCGAAAGACGCAACCTACATTATAGAGGACGAATCAGTAACGCTTACGGACGGAGTATCAGAGGTGTATGCTATCGAGGGCTCGGCCGCAAAAACAACCACGCGCTATTTTGGAAACGAGGTTTATCACGACTTTAACGGAGACGGCAGAGAGGATGTCGCGTTTTTGCTTACACAAGAGACGGGCGGTTCGGGCACATTTTTTTATGTGGCAGCTGCTCTTAACACCGAAAACGGCTATGTCGGGTCCCGGGCGCTCTTTTTAGGAGACCGCATCGCTCCGCAATCAACGCATATGTCTACAAACCCACGCCAAAAAAATGTTATCGTTGTAAATTACGCTGACCGTGCGCCTGATGAAAGCTTTACAGATCGGCCTTCTGTCGGCAAAAGCATATGGCTTATACTGAATACCCATGCAATGCAGTTCGGGGAGGTAGTCCAGGATTTTGAGGGAGAAGCAAATCTTTCAATGATGTCTTTGGATATGAAAAAGTGGCTTTGGATGCGCGCGGACTTCAGCGATGGGCGCGAGATAATACCAAAAGAACCGACGGCATTCACAATCTCATTTTCTGATGACAGTACATTTTCTGCGACAACCGACTGCAACTCTATGAGCGGCTCGTACGAGACGGATCAAAACACTATCATGTTTAAAGATATCGCCATGACAAAAATATATTGCGAAGGCTCTCAAGAAGGGGATTTTGCGCAATTCCTTACGGATACCATAAAGTATCACTTTACTTCCCATGGCGAACTCATTCTTGAGCTTGCGTCCGGCAGCGGAACAGTAACATTTCGATAGGGAAAAGTTTTAAAGCAGCGAACAAACAGCCCGCCACTTCTGTGGCGGGCTGTTTGTGTAAAGGAAATAATCACCGTTCGCTTGAGTGCTATTGTATGATGCGTACAGTGTGCTATAACAAGGAGGCACTATTATTCACATATATATATGGCAAAAAGAGACACGGGGCTTAAGCCTCACATCAAATCAAAACGCTCGCACAAGACAAAAAAGAGACTCGCCATCAAGAAACAAATGCTTGAGGCGCTTGCGGCAAAACGGCGCCGCAAATAAACGGGAGCTTTTGCAGAACAAAAATAGCGCGTCATGCGCTATTTTTTGTGCCCTTCGGCCCGAGTGCCTATTGTACAAATCGCCATGTGTGCTATAATGGATAAACACTCGGATTTTCTCGCTTTTCCCTTCGGGGGAGGGCATTTTTTTATTCCAATGAACAACCAAGAGATACGAAACATCGCAATAATCGCCCACGTGGACCACGGCAAAACAACGCTCACCGATGCCCTTATGCGCCAGACCGGTGCGGTAGAGGCGGGCGTATCTATGGATTCAAACTCGCTTGAGCAAGAGCGGGGTATTACCATTTACGCAAAGAATGCCTCAGTTACATACAAAGGCACAAAGTTAAATATCGTAGATACGCCGGGACACGCGGACTTTGGTTCCGAAGTAGAACGCGTACTCCGTTCTATTGATGCGGTGCTGTTGGTGGTAGACGCGCAAGAGGGTCCCATGCCGCAGACGCGCTTTGTACTCAAAAAATCGCTTGAGCTTGGATTAAAGCCTATTGTTGTTATCAATAAGATAGACAAGCCCGCAGCAGACCCAAACTGGTGCGAGGAGCAGGTGTTGGAATTATTCCTTGAGCTTGGCGCAAACGACGGGCAGGCAAATTTTAAAGTGGTCTATACCATCGGGCGCGAAGGTGTCGCAAAAAAATCACTTGCCGACGACATGAAAGATTTAACTCCGCTCCTGGACACCATTTTAGAAACAGTCCCGCCCGCGACCTCCTACAAAGAAGGCGATGCTCTTAAGGCGCAGGTGTTCAATCTCGGATACGATAATTTTACGGGGCGTCTCGCGGTTGCCCGCATTTACGAAGGCAAGGTTACGGACGGCGCGCGCATTTTTATAAAACAAAAAGGAGGAGAGACGCGTGCGGCAAAAGTAGCAAAAATATCTACATTCACGGGACTGCAGCAGGTAGCAACACCCGAAGCGTTTGCAGGCGACATTGTTCTTATCGCGGGGCTTGGCGACATTATGATAGGCGATACGCTCACAACGGACGAGAATGCCTCAGCGCTTCCGGCCATCGCAATTGACGAGCCGACCATCAGTTTGGATTTTATGCCGAACACATCGCCTTTTGCGGGGCGCGAAGGCAAATTTGTAACAAGTAGACAGCTAAGCGACCGTCTTAAAAAAGAACTGGAGATAAACGTCGGCTTGCACGTGGATTTTGCCGAGACCGATAAATTCAGGGTGTACGGGCGGGGAGAGATGCACATCGCAATCCTTTTAGAAAACATGCGCCGCGAAGGGTATGAGGTTTCGGTCTCGCAGCCCCAAGTAATCATTCGCCAGAACGAAGAAGGCAAAAAAGAAGAGCCGTTTGAGGAGGTGATAGTAGATACACCGAGCGAATTCCAGGGCGTCATTATTGAACGTCTCTCAAACCGCGCGTTCATCATGCAAAATATGATAACGGAAAATAATCAGGTACGGCTTATTTTTGAAGGGCCAACTCGCGGGCTTTTGGGATACCGCGGGCAATTTGTGATTGATACAAAAGGCGAAGGTATTTTGTGTTCGCGCGTTACGGGCTTTAAGCCGTTTGCGGGGGACATAAAAAAGCGCGCAACAGGGTCTATGGTGTCTATGGCGTCGGGAAAGGCGCTCGGGTTTTCGTTATGGAACTTGCAGGAGCGCGGGACCTTGTATATCGGGCACGGTGAAGAAGTATACGAAGGCATGGTCATAGGCTCCACATCCAAGGGGCATGACATGGAAGTAAACCCGACAAAAGGAAAACAGCTTACCAATGTCCGCTCGTCGGGTTCGGATGAGGCAATTACACTCACGCCGCATCAGGTGCTCACAATCGAGAACGGGCTTGAAGTAATGACGGACGATGAATTTTTGGAAGTAACTCCAAAGTCCGTACGGCTCCGCAAAAGCAAACTCAAAGCAATTGACCGCGTAAAGCACCGCCGCGATGCGGAATAACAATCTGCGCGCTTGACTGTAAAAAATACGTATTTATAGTAATCTCGCAGGAGAAAAAAAGGAGGGTTTAATATGTTGATGAAAAGTGTACTGAGATGGTCTGGGCTTGGTGCGTGGGGGCTTGTGCTTTTCTTGATAAGCGCTATTAGTGTTTCAGTAACATTGCTTGGCATTGCAGGTTTCTTGTTCTTTATAATTGGCATGATCTTGTGGAATTCCTCCGCCACTCTAACAGGTTTAGCATGGATACTATTTTTTTCTGCGGTTTTTCTTTTTGGTGGAGGGGTGATTTTAATTGCCCTGACTGACGAATGGAAATCGTTCAAAGAAGAAATTTTTGGATAATTCAAAAAGCGGAATAGCGTATACACGCATTCCGCTTTTATTTTTTAATAGTATAATGAAAGTATGAGCTGGGTCATCTATGCAATTTTGTCGGCATTCTTTGCGTCATTGGTCGCTATCTTTGGAAAGATAGGCGTGCGGGGGATAGATAGCAACCTTATGGTCGCGATACGCACGGTCATTATTGTTGCGTTTGCGTGGGGTATTGTCTTTGTGCAGGGAAACGCGGCTGATATTTTTAAGATACCAAAATACACTTATACCTTCATCATTCTTTCGGCGATTGCAACCGGACTTTCGTGGCTTTTTTATTACAAGGCGCTTCAATTGGGAGAAGCGTCGCGCGTTGCTCCTATTGACAAATTAAGTGTTGCGCTTACTATTATTTTGGCATTCGTTTTTTTGAGCGAAAAGCCAACGCTCGGCAATGTTTTAGGCGGTTCGCTCGTTGCGGCAGGAGTATTGGTGACAACGCTTATTAAATAAATTATTATTAGCACTATTTTAACAGGGTATGAAAATATTTAAAAAACACACATTTGAATGGTGGGAGGTGAGCTTTTTAAAGATTGGGCTTGGGTCTCTCGGTGTTCTTTTGGGTCTGTATTTCCGGGAAGCGCTCATGAGTGTTATGTGGCTCTGGTGGGCGATTCTGATTGTCACTGTCTTTTATTTTGGCGGGCGCATGCTAAAGGAATAACAGCTCTCGTATACTACCCCCGGTGCATCCGGGGATTTTTTATTTGCGTTATTTGTCACATGCGGCATAATAGATTTTATGAAAAAAATACTCATTATCGCGGTTATTATTGTGGGCGCTGCCGGGCTTTTCTTTTGGAAGGGTCCGTCTCCAAAAGCGGGATACACCGCGCTTGCCCCTGACACTATTGGCGGGGAAGGCGTGCTCTATACCTACACTATAAAAGGAGAATCAAACGGAGGCGGGGCGCTTTCGTTGTCGTTTACTGACGACGGCAATTATTCATTAATCAATATTGCGCTTGACCTGAATGACAGCGGTGCATACGAGGATGACGAGTGGGTAGCTGAAAACCAGATTAGTTATGTCCAGAGAGGTACGGACAACAATTTTGCGGTAGACTTGCCCGAAGGAGAGCTGCCAAGCACTATTACAGGTATTGCAGCATTTTCGGCGGAACCCATGACAGAAGGCTGGTGGGACGGCGAGAATACGCGTACGATAACTATTACTACGGAATCATTTGAATTGAATGATATTTTGGGACTTGATGTCCCGGGCAATGGTCCGGGAGTGTACAGAGGGTATGCCGACGGTTTTTCGGCGCGCATGCCTGTCGCGTATGCCCAAACCTTTCCCACGGTGAATGTAGACAGCCAGCTGAATATCGGCGATTTGCGCCAATCAAATATGGAATGCGCGCCGACATCCATTACGAACAACCTTACCGGGCTTGCGGGCGCGAACGGCAGGAACGATTTGCCTTCAGCAGAGACCATGGTAGACCAGCTCAAATCGGATCTCAAATTTGGCGATGAAGGCGTTGCGGGTGTTTTGGATAAAAATTACATTGCAGGCAAAAACGCGTTTATGCGAAGATATAATCTTCCTATTGTTACGACCGAAATATCAAACCCGTCTATTGAAGATATAGCAAACGCGATACAAAGCGGCGCTGTTGTAGAAATGGATCTTGCGTTTATCGAAGTAACTCCACAAGGGAACAATCATGTCGCAAGCCATGTCGTAACGCTTACTGGCGTATCTTCAAACGGCTCGAGTGCTACGCTTCGCGGGCGCGATTCAGCTACACCTACCGGGAACGAGTCATGGCAGTTTTTCCCCAAGCGCGCCGGCCAACCGTCTTCTCAAATGCACTACCCCATGTGGAGGAAGGGCGCCACAGTTATAAATAAAATATACATACAGCGGTATGTATCAGTTGATGATGCGGTTGCGGCAGGTGTGTTGCCGCAGGGCGTTGTGGGGAGCACCTACCCGGTAGACATGCTTGTTATTGGCGGGAAATATTATCCCAAAGACCAGTTTACGGTTGGCAACAACCCAGAGGACGCATGCGGAGCGCCGCACTATCACAAACACACAACCGCGTACGGCTTGCAGTCAAAAACAAGCATTGCGATAGTGCAGGCAAATGATCCCAATCCAAACTCCTGCGGATTCGGTAAAGTATCTGATGTACCCACCGAAACCGTCCGCTTAACATGGGAGCAGCAGCAGGCGATTGCCGGCGCTCTTTTAACACCCTAGCTGCTCACTTGTTTGAGGAAGAATACTTATGTTTAATAGAAGCATGAAAAAACCTACACTTATTGCGCACGCATTTTTGCATGCAATTGCGGGCACTCTATATATTGCTGCTGTCGCAACATTTATGAGCCGTGTCGGGCAAATTCTCGGACCGGATAAGCCGGGTGAGATTTTGGGTCCGGTGGTATTTCTTCTCATGTTTGTGATTTCGGCGGCAATCATGGGTTCTATTGTATTGCTGCGTCCTATCATCTGGTATTTAGATGGCAAGAAAAAAGAAGCATTAGGGTTCTTATTATATACCGTTGCATTTTTGATACTTATTGCTCTTACTGCAGTTGCATTAATCGCAATATTTTAAATGTATCTTGCAGTGTAAAAAATCCGCCTACACAGAGGCGGATTTTTGCGTTATCATAGAAGGCGATCATGACATCAAAAACAGTTCTTATATTGCATAGTATTGTATTCGGCTCGTTTGTGCTGTTTTCGTTAAGTTCGCCCATTTTTGCAGTATGGTATTCGGAATTTTTTTCTTCTTATTTTTTCCCGGCAGCGATAGTTCTGACGCCAGTCGTGTTCGGGTTGTGGTATATGTTTCGGGGATGCCCGTTTACCGTATGGGAAAATTATTTTCGTAAGCGCGAGCGCAAACTGCTCATAGCAAAGAATTCGTGTATTTATCACTATGCGCTTGAGTGGTTCAATGTCCGGATTCCGCTACGGCTCATCCAGCCCGTGCTTGTTTTGCTTTTTATCATTCCCATATTTGTGGGGCTTGTGGTATAACATAATAGTATGAAAGGATTTATCACCAACATAGAAAAGTTAACGCTTGAGAACACCGATTACCGGCGTGTCTTGTATACTGCGAAAAACAGCCAGCTGGTGCTTATGAGCCTCAAGCCCGGGGAAGAGATAGGCGAAGAGATACACGAGGAGCATGACCAGTTCATTCGTTTTGAAAGCGGGACGGCAAAAGTTATTTTGAACAAGACCGAAGAGCATGAAGTGGCGGGGGACGATGCGGTCGTTGTTCCTGCGGGCATGTGGCACAATGTCATAAACACTGGAGACGAAGATCTCAAGCTCTACACTATCTATTCACCGCCCGAGCACAAAGACGGCACGCTCCAGCCGACAAAGGCGGACGAAAAAGAGGAGCATTTTGACGGACAGACGACCGAATAAACGGCTCATACGGGGTGTGAGCCGTTTATTTTTGGTATTATAATAAGAACAATGAAAATGCTTACCTGGACATCGCGGATGCTCGGATTATTTTTTATCGCTTTTGTGAGCGTATTTGCGCTTGATGTATTCGGGCAAGGATATGGCAAGGGCGAATTATTGCTCGCGCTTTTTGTGCATCTTATTCCGTCGTTCCTGCTTGTCGCGGCGCTTGTTGTTTCATGGCGCAAGCCAGATGTGGGCGGCGCATTTTTTATCGCGCTCGGGGTGGTTTCTGTTTTCTTTTTTCATACATACAGAGATTTTTTCAGTTTCGGCTTGATTACTCTCCCCGCGCTCATTATCGGTGCTTTGTTTTTATTGCAGTGCGGGCAGTCGGGGATGACGCTCTTTTTGCAGCATAAGAAAAAATGACAGAGATTTCTCTCGTTATCTTTTTAGCAAGCGCGCTTGTAGCCGAGGCCGTGGGGACAATCGCGGGATTTGGTTCGGGGCTTATGCTTACGCCGATCGCGGCATTCTTCTTTGATATTAAAACGACCATTGCCATCGTAGGCCTTTTTCATTTTATCGGACAGTTTGTGGACGGTATTATCTGGTGGCGGTATATAAATTGGCGGATAGGGTTATTGTTTTCTGTCGGAGGGATATTATTTTCCTTTGTGGGAGCCTATCTTATTGCCTATATTCCGGGGCGTGGCCTTGAGATATTGCTCGGCGTTTTTTTAATAGCGTATGCAATTCTCTCGCTTATCGGGAAGGAGGCGCGCTTACCCCGCTCGGATGGCGCTATAGTAATTACGGGGGGCGTCGTCGGGTTTGTCGCGGGAGTTATCGGTACTGCGGGCGCAATACGGACCGCGGCATTATCATCACTTCATTTAAAAAAAGAATATTTTTTAGGGACATCTTTTGCGATAGCGTTTTTCGTGGATATCACGCGTATAGGGGTGTATTTTAAAACAGGTCTGTTGGAAGTTAATTTCTTTTTATGGGGAGCTGTGCTTGTTGTCGCGGTGCTCGGGAGTTTCGCGGGGAAAGCGCTTGTGTCGCGGATTCCCGCGCCATTGTTCAATAAAATTATTTATAGTATTTTGCTTCTTGCCGGCATCCGGTTTTTGTTTTTGTAAAAACGAAATAGAAAAAACCCCGCATATGCGGGGTTTTTATCGTAAAATAATTAGAATGCCTTTTCTGCGTATTTTCCGATGAGGGGCAGGGGGCGGTTGATGTGCTTTACCGCAGAATATGTCCACACTACAAGTTCAAATATGAGGAACGCGCGGATAGCCCACAGCAAGAGAGGCTGGAGAGAATAGAATCCCCAATACCCCACGAGCGACAATACGCCCTGGAGGGCGAGTGCCGTTACTACAAGGCCGATAAGCTGTTTTTTCGCGTGCACTGAATGATGGAACATGATTGATATGCAGGCGGAATCAATAATAAACGACGGATGCCCGTCCGCCGGCGGGCATGTGTGTATAAAAACAGCATACCGTATTTTCTTTAGCATTCATAGATTTGATATACTGAACATATATGTATACATTTTTAAGTTCGGGGGCAGTTGCCGACTGCCTCAAGACGGTGGGGGACGCGGCGCTTTGCAGCACGCTCCATACCGCGTATCCGCCCTTGTGGTGGGTATCAACCACATTCGGTACTATCGTATTTAGCCTATTCTTTCTTACCTGGGCGCTGGTACTCGTAAATCTTGGCTTACTTATGTTCTTTTTGGTGCATAAGCTCTTCGGGAAAAAGAAATAAACGCGACAATATATATAAATAGGAGGTTTTATAAGACCTTATTTTTTGTTTTTGTCAAGGTTACCATGTGAGCATATTTGGGTATACTGCGTTATAGATTTAGTTCACATAAAAGGAGGCTATATGACACACCAAGACATCCTTTCCGCGTTACGCGGCAGTTCGTCTCTTCTTGCAAAGCATTTAGAGCCGGAATTATTAGATTCACTGGAAGGCGCACGCACAAGCCGTGGTTTTGCGATTGCTGATGTTATCCGTTCCGGGGTTGAAAACACCGATAGCGGAGTGGGGGTATACATCCCTGACGAAGAATCCCTTGAGACCTTTGGTCCATTTTTAAAAAAGATAATTACGGCATACCATGGGTTTGGCGAGGGCGATTCGCATAGACGTGATTTTGCGGTTGCCGAAGATGAACTAAAAGATTTGGATCCGACGGGCGAGTTTATTATTTCTACGCGGGTTCGTGTCGGGCGGAATCTCAAAGGGTATCCCTTTGCGCCGGGCATCACTCAGGAAGAGCGGAAAGAGGTTGAACAAAAGATAGTCTCAGCACTCGGTACATTAACGGATGATCTTGCGGGCATGTATTATCCGCTTGCGGGGATGAAAGAAGATATACGCGCGCAGTTAGTCGCCGACCACTTTTTATTCAAGCAGGGCGACCGCTTTTTGGAGAGTGCCGGTGCAAACCGCGACTGGCCTGATGCTCGGGGTATTTTTCATTCCGCAGACAAGAAGTTCTTGGTATGGGTGAACGAAGAAGACCAGCTGCGCATCATCTCTATGGAACAGGGCGGCAATCTTCACTCGGTGTACAACCGCTTGGTGCGCGCATTCACGGCGCTCGAGAAGAAGCTGGACTTTGCCTATTCCGAGAGATACGGATTCCTTTCAAGCTGTCCTACGAATTTAGGAACCGCAATGCGTGCAAGCGTGCATATTAAGCTTGCGGGGCTTGAGAAAAGCGGAAAGCTCAAAGAAGCATGCGATGCGCTTAAGCTTTCGGTGCGCGGGATACACGGAGAACATTCCGAAAGTGCAGGCGGCGTATATGATATTTCAAACAAGCAGCGGCTCGGCATTTCGGAAGCAGACATCATCCGGGTGCTTGCGAACGGCGTTCGTAATCTTATAGCGCTTGAGAAAAGCCACCTGAAAAAATAGCTATTCTATCTGTGCATAAACCGGGCATCCGCCCGGTTTTGTTTTTATATGTGGTGCTGTATGATGGGTATGCTTATATGTTCAGCCAATTGATTGCACAGATACACGCGGGTATCACCCCTGATGTTATGGGATGGTTTGTTACCGCAATCACCATTACATACTCTGTTATTGGTCTTCCTGCGCAAATCTATAAAAATTGGAAGCGCAAATCACTCGAAGGATTTTCAAACATATTGTGCGTGTTGGTGTTTTTTACATTTTGGGGGTGGTTTTTGTACGGCATTATTCAGAGTGATAACTATATTATTATTGCAAACGCTCCGGGTGCCGTTGCGGTAACCGTTTTATTGTTCCAGATGTTTTTATACCGGAAAAATCCGGTACGGATTTCTGCAGGCACGTCTGCAAAAAATACTCTATGAAAAACTACGCAAAGACCGGCGGGAAAAAAGGAATGCCCGCGTATCGCACACCTTCGGCGTTCCGGTATAAAAAACATGTGGCAATAGTTACCCTAAAAACAAACCGTACTAAGAAAAAGCCGTATAAAAAATAAAAGAGCGGCTCATCCGTTCTTTTATTTTTTTTCGGGTTCCTTCCATTCAGTCATTTTTATTACTTCTCGCTCCATGGAATCCGCAAGGCGCAGTGATTTTTCTATCTTTGGATGGAAGAGGGGGGTGTGAGGTATGTAATCTAATTTTTCAACGAGATCCCAGGCATCTTTATCGGTAACGACCCAATCCGGACTGTATGTTGCGAGATTAAAAGGCCGTGAGTAACTCCTTAGTGTTTTGGTCCCGTCTTCTACATAATATTCATTGAAGTAGGAAAGCATGAGTTCGCGCAGGGACCGGTATATCGGATCGCGGTAGCGAAGTATCACATGGTTTGTTTTGCTGAGCGCTCCCCATCGGTTATGGCGCTTAAATACGGTAACGACATGATTGTCGTCTTCGTCTATGGTGTTGAGATCTACGATGAGGGGCTTTTCGCCGTGATACCAAAGAATGGCTGCGGCGAGCATTGCCCCTTCCATGCAATGGGCTTCTTTGTGGCGCAGCGTGTAGAGCGGAGAGCGATATGTTTCTCCTCCTAATTCAAAATTAATAGGAAGCGTATCTAGAAAGTCTTGTATCTTATGAGGAGAATTTAATGTCTTAAAAATTTTAAATTCTTTGTGTTGAAAATAAGGAAATGGTTTCACATATATAGTGTATCAATATTTTTTTATACAGAATAGAATATATATTGTATGGGATTCGATCTTACGCTATTCAATGCGTTGCATGCATATGCCGGGCAATCCCGGATTGCTGACTGGATAATCATTTTTTTTGCGGAATATGCCCAATATCCCGTTATAGTTGCATTTTTTATACTATTATATGTGTCGCACTATTCGCGGCAGAGAAAAATACAGCTATTGTGGGTTTCGTTCGCATCTGTTTTTCTTTCACGGGCTATTATTACTGAAATAATCCGGTTGTTCTATCATCGGGAGCGTCCACTTTTTGATATGAATGTTCATGCGCTTTTCTCTGAGTATTCCTGGTCGTTTCCCTCGGGGCACGCGGCTTTCTTTTTTGCGTTTGCGGCGGCAATATACTTTTACAACAAGGCCTGGGGCGTGTGGTTTTTCGTTGCGGCATTGCTTATCTCTATGAGCCGGGTTGTCGGGGGCGTCCACTACCCGGTGGATGTGTTAGGAGGAGCGGTTGTCGGTATTGTGTCCGCTTCTGTTGTTTTCTTTGTTATAAAAAAGGTGTCGGGGGAGAAGCGTTGACCGGCATAGGGATTGACATATATATGTTTTTTATCTATAATTTTAAAAATTCAGCATGTTGAAAATAGGAGGTATTGAGCATGATTCGATTACGAATAATGTTGTCTTTCATCATGGCTGTTCTTGGTGTCGGATCTTTTTGGGTGATTGATGTTAGCTGGGGTGCACTTTTTGTGTTCGGGCTCCTCGGCATCATGACCCTGCTTTTCGTATCTGCATTTATTATATTCGTGTCCTCGTTCATGCAGGTAGGCATGTTGCCGAACGGACAACTCTGCTACAATCCGAATAATTGGTATTGGCGAGTGATGGATTCGATATGGGGCAATGGGTGGGGTGATACCGTCTCTCTTTGCAAGGCATACTGGCGTACCGTAGAAACTATAATTTTAGGGATGCTTGTAGCGGTTATCGCGGCATTCTTAATCGGTGTTGTGCCTGCTATCGTGTACGCGTTCATAAAAGACGCAAGGAGCTCCCTCATGGTAACAGGCGGTGTTATCGGAGCCTTGTCGTTCATAATCGGCATGATATGGCTTGATAACAAATATTCCTGGTTTGGTTACGTCTGGAAGACGGTTGTTGCGTTGATACTTTTTGGTTTGCTTGTGGTGTTCCCAAGCATGGAGATAATGCAGGAGCGCGGAATCTTATTTTGGCCCGCGTTACTTGTATATCTCAAATATGCAGGCCTGATTGTGGGCTCGGTTGTAGCAGCGATTGCAGTAATAGTTGGGTGTGTGGCGGGCGCGATATACGCGACACCGGCGCTCCGCAATTCTGTAGTGTGGCAGGGGTATTCTTTTGTAAAAGAAGAGACGTGCCCGATACTTGTTAGTTGCCCCACAGCAGGAATAAAAGAAAAAACCTCATAACAACAGTGAATAAAAAAGCGTATCCGTTGCGATGCGCTTTTTATGTTATTGAGATTGTGTTTCGTCCCCTCCCGTAGCATAATAGGGAAAAGAATTATTATTTATTTTTGATTTGTATATGAAAGCGGTTATTATTTCTATTCTTGTAATAGTATTAGTGGCGGGCGCGCTGTATGTCAGGAACATGCAAAAAGACGCATACCCCGGAGGAGACGAACCCCTAAACGGGATAAGCGACGCCATGTCCGGTTATTTTGAAAAACAAATGATTGCGCGGGGCGTTGACGCTATAGGCGGCCAGCCCATTGAAGGGTTTGACGCGCATTTGCTTATGATTGCGTTTCCCGGGCTCGTGGTGAATGATTTTGATGGTGTGGAGACATTTGAGGGGCGATATAGTGTCGTAGACGGCGCGCTTGAGTTTATGCGCGAGCAAGAGAGCCCGATATCTTCTGCGGAACTCACGATTTCATCGGAGGGCTACAAACAATTGCTTTTGCATGTGTCGCGCCGTTTGAAAGCCGACATCTCAAGCGACAGCGCGATAGATGCGCTTATTGATTTAATTGATGTGCAGGCATTCGTCTCGATGAGGCTTGGAGAAACCGCAGGAGACTTGGATGTTACTATTACGCCGCTTGAAGTGCTTGAGGATAGCCGTTGTCCGACGGACGCGGTGTGTATCCAGGCGGGGACTATACGGCTTCGTGCCCGTTTAGTAAGCGGACTTGGAGAGGCTAATCAAATATTTGTTCTCGGTATGCCTATTACTACGGAGGCTGAAGAAATAACGCTTGTATCTGCAGAGCCAGAGCCATTTGCGGGTGTACTGATAGAAGACAGCGAATATCTGTTTCGGTTTGAAATAACAAAACGGAAGTCATTTTAGACACACTATAAAAAATCCGCCGCGATATGCGGCGGTTTTTGTATAATTATGCTTTCTCTTTCCAGTCGGCATTCATTTTGCCGGCTGAGCGTTTAAACATCTGGATGAATGTTTTGAGTGGCATATCCCAAATAGATGGATAGGTGTCGGTCCGTGCGGTATAGTCGTCACGCAAATCGCGGCGGACAGTACGCTTGCCTTTTTCTTCGTTAAGTGTTTGATAATCATCTTTCCCCGGTGTTTTTTCGTGTTCACCGAAACCGCACACGACGCATAAGCGGTATCCGCTCGTATCATCATCATAATCATGTATATACGAACCCTCGTAGCCGTCGTAGCTCAGGACACATGGGTGGGGGCACTCCCTTCCTAATGTTTCTTTCATTGCGTCAATGTCATTCAGCAGCGTGCTGTATTGGCGGACGGTGATATCGCCGTTTGATGTTTTTGCCATAGCGCAAAGAATCTTATTTCTGAGGGCTATGGCGGCTTCTGGTATCCCGGTTTCTATAAAGATACGGTCGGAGATTGTCTTGATATCCCGTTCCGCATCCCGGATATGTTCTTCAAGACTGTGTATGTTCCCCAGCATTTTTTTTGATTCTGCCAACAGTTCTTGTTTTTGCTGCTTGAGCTTTTTGATGTATTGCTTTGTCTCCTCAAGCTTCTTTTTGAGATTAGCGCTTCCCATGGGGGCGTCTCCTTTGTGAAAGAATGTATTTTTCCTACTATATCAAAAGCGAAGAGGAACAAAAAATAGGCGAGATAGGTGTAATGGAATAGGTTGACAAAACATAAAAAATATGATAGAATCCTCCGCAGAGGAGGATTAATAATGAACGAAGAACAAAAAAAGAAAAGATCGGTAGTTTTTTGGGTTGCGTATGCTGTATATTATGTAATTACCTTTTTTACGGCTCCGTGGTTCCGGGCAAAATTATATCTTGCTTGGGATGAATATCAGGAGTTCGGGCATTATCGGGAACGGGTATCCGTTGTGGACGTTATCTGGGCTATGCAGCATTTTTTTGCGGATAAATGGGAGCGGCAGTATTATTATAGGCAACGCATTAAACGGTACCCTCGCTTACGCTGGCTTGTTCTGTTCACTCCATGGATATTTGAAAAGCCGGCAATGTTTGATTTAATAGTGCGGGAGGGGCTCACAAAAAAAGTTTTGCGGGAGGTATGAATGGGGCTTACTATCATGCTGGGCGGCAAGTGTTTACGCGCTCTGGCGGAGCGCGGGGAATGCGAGATACTTATGAGAAGGTCTTACGCTCGCATTATCGATCCAGGCAACATTATTGCTATCCCAATTGTTCTTGCTCGCGAACAAAATATAGAACACATGCCTGTTCTTGTTGAGAGCATACAAGACACGAATAAGCGGGGCATAGTATCCGTCTCGCTCAAAAGAGCAGAAGAAAAAAAATAAATCCCAAGACGCTGTTTTAGCTGCGGCCGAACGAAATATGTTCGGCCGTTTTTATTTTTTTAATATTTGGTATAGTATGACTGCATCATGAGAGAATATGTTTCAAATAGTGTATATGATTTGCGGAGCAAGCGGGGCATCACACAGCAGGAGCTCGCAGACAGCCTAGGCGTTACCCGTCAGACCGTTATTGCGATAGAAAAAGGAAATTATATCCCTTCGGTGCTTTTAGCATTAAAGATATCACGGTTTTTTAGGGAACCGGTTGAAAAAATTTTTATTTTTAGTAAGAAATGATAGTATGCACACTGTGTTTGCAAAGGAAATCATAATATCGGTCATTCTTATAGCGCTTGGTATTCTGTTTTTGAATCCTTTTATGATATGGATGCCCGCACCCCTGCTCTATATGGTTAGCGCGGTATTCGTCATATTGTTCGCTGTGTTTTTGGTGTTTGTGTGGCGCGAGCGCGTGCGCGATGAACGCGAGGACTTGCATCGGATGATTGCGGCGCGCATCGGGTACTTGTTAGGCATGGCAACGCTTGCGAGCGTGCTTTTGGTGCAGGCGGTTATGACGCATCATACTGACCCCTGGATTATTGCGGCGCTTCTTATTATGGTCATGGGGAAGACCGTAGGCATGATCTATAGCAGGATGCGATATTGATCTATCCACAGGAGATGTAAAGCATGCTTTACATCTTTTTTAAAAGCGCTATACTGGTGAGTATACCCGAGGAGAAGCTTGCTCTCGGCATAAGAACTTTTGCCAGTTGCTTCTAACGGGACAGGGTCTTTTTATTTTTTATTAGCACTTATAGATTTTTTTAATCATGAAATCAAAAGGATTTATTATGCCGCTTATTATTGTGATAATCGCGGCGGGTATTATTGGCGCTGTAGTGTACATGCAGCGATCATCCGATACATACAAGGGCGATGACGCCATGATGGAAGATGACATGACGAAGGATGATGCCATGATGGAAGGAGATGAAATGATGGAAGGAGACGCAACCATGGAAGTACCCGCGCCGGGCAATGAAGGGGTTGATGAAATGATGGAAGGCGGTGATGTGATGATGGAGGGTGAATCTCCAAAAACAGTTACTGTCACCTATACGCAGAATGGCTTTTCTCCGTCTCCCGTGAATGTGAGTGTCGGTGACACGGTCCGTTTTATGAATGAAAGCGGGCGCTCATTTTGGCCTGCATCCGCGTTTCATCCGACACACACCGTATATCCCGGTTCGGACATAAAAAAATGCGGCACAGCAGAAGCAGCAACTATTTTTGACGCGTGCCGAGAAATTGTTTCCGGGCAGTCGTACTCTTTTACGTTCACTGAAGCGGGGACATGGAATTATCATGACCATCTGAACGCATCGGAGTTTGGTTCTATTATAGTGAAATAGCCATGCGCGAAACCCGCACAGGATTTGGAACGGTCATTCTGATAGTTTTTGCGGCGATTATTCTTTTGGGTGGCGGCGCATACATTGTTTTAGAGAAGAACACCGCTACTGATCGCGGCAGCGAGGAGCGTATGGATACCGAAAAAGATACGGGCATGACGGAGGAAGAAGCACCGAAAAAAGATGATAAAGATAATACCGCGAGCAAGGATTCAATGGATGGCGCAGACACAGAGACATCTTTTAGCAGCGTGGTGCTTGCGGGGTCGGAGTCACTGCTCCTTGATTTTTCAAAAATGGATTACGAAAAAGCTCTTTCCTCAAAAAAGATAGTAGTGCTTTACTTTTATGCGAACTGGTGCCCGATATGTAAGGCGGAATTTCCGAAGATGCAATCGGCGTTCAACGGGTTTTCAGATGCAGATATTATCGGTTTCCGTGTGAACTTTAACGATAACGAAACCGACCAATACGAAAAAGACCTTGCGCGCCAGTTCGGTGTTGCCTATCAGCATACGAAAGTCATCTTGAAAAATGGAGAGCGGGTACTCAAATCTCCTGAGTCATGGGAAGAGAACCGCTACATATCCGAAATTAATGCCATAGCAGTGAATTAATTATGCTTGATGTGTCGTTCATCGTCGCTTTTTTAGCAGGGTTGGTATCGTTTTTATCTCCCTGTGTGCTCCCGATAGTCCCGGGCTTTTTGGCGTATCTTTCAGGAACATCTACTTCGGAATCCGCAAGCCGGCTCCGTATCTTTTTGAACAGCTTTGTGTTTGTTCTCGGATTTTCGGTCGTATTTGCCCTGTTGGGTGTGCTCCTGAACACGCTTTTAGAATCGGTTGCGTATGATGTTCAGATATGGCTCGCGAGGATTGGCGGTGCGATCATTATCTTTTTTGGGTTGTATCTTGCTGGGCTCTTTCATATCCCGTTCTTAGAACAGCAGCATAAATTCGCCGTAAAAAAGAAATTCGCAAATTCATACATCACCTCATTTTTATTCGGCGCTGCGTTTGCTGCCGGGTGGACTCCATGCGTGGGTGCAGCGCTTGGCGCTATTCTTGGACTGGCGGCCACCGCTCCCGGGAAAGCATTTTATCTCTTGTTTATGTATTCATTAGGGCTTGGCGTTCCGTTTCTGATCGTGGGGCTTTTTGTTTCCCGCGCAGAGGCTTATATCAACCGGTATGCAGGAGCACTTTCGTATGTAAGCAAGGCATTCGGCATCATTCTGATCGTTCTCGGAGTGCTTGTTTTTACCCAGAGCTTGAATTTGATAGCAAATTTCGGTTTTCTTAATAACTTGTTGCTGCAGTGATGACTGTATCAAAACAAACAATCTTTTCTGTTGTAGTACTGGTGCTTGTTGTGGGTGCGATAGTGTATCTTGAATCACGGAAAGCGGACATCCCGTCATTATTGGGGAACCAAGATGTAACTATCTTGAACGAAGGAGAGCGCGTTGCCGAAAAAGAAAAAAAATTTGAACCGGCAAAAGAAATATCAACGCCGGACGGATTTATCAATACCGATGGTGTTACGATAAGCGAGCTTATCGGTAAAAAAATCATCTTGGTTGATTTTTGGACATATTCCTGTATCAATTGCCAGCGCACTACCCCGTATTTAAATTCATGGTATGAAAAATATGCGGACGACGGGCTGGTTATTTTGGGTCTTCACACGCCCGAGTTTGAATTTGAGAAAGATTATGACAACGTGGCTCGTGCGGTGGAGAAATTTGGCATTGAATATCCGGTTGTATTAGATAACGACTATTCTACATGGCGATCGTATGAGAACCGGTATTGGCCACGCAAATACTTGATAGATATAGATGGCTTTATTGTGTATGACCACATTGGTGAAGGAGCGTACGAAGAAACGGAACAGAAGATAGTAGAATTGTTAAATGAACGGAGCGCCGTATTAGGAGAAGATGCGGTTACGCTGGACGAAAAAAACCCGGAGTATATCCAGGATGTTGAGTTTGATAAGGTGCAGTCTCCCGAAATGTATTTTGGGTACGACCGTTTGCAATATATTGGAAATACATTTTTACGCTCATGTTTGGATTCGGTTTGCGATTTTGATGCAAAAACAGATATTCAGCGAAATACATTTAATTTAGATGGCTCGTGGCAGATAGGGCCGGAGGATACGGTGCTCAAGAACGGCGAGGGTGCAATCATACTCGGGTTTTCTGCGTCAAAAGTAAATCTTGTTGCCGGGACTGACGGTGGCGAGATAGAAGCAGAGATATATCTTGATGGAGAGCGGGTTGATGCGGCATACAAGGGCGCGGATGTTGATGAAAATGGTGTTGTGCGGTTCGGCGCACATGACCTGTATAATCTGATAGATTTGCATGGAGACTACGGCGAGCATGTCCTCTGGATAATGATAAAGCAGCCCGGACTCCAGGCATTTGCGTTTACGTTCGGGTAATATGCAAAATGTATAAATAACAAAAATACCGCCTATGCGGTATTTTTGTTATGATGACGATATGAATAAAAAAGTAATTGTTTTTGGCGGAGGCTGTTTTTGGTGCACCGAAGCCGTGTTCAAAATGCTTAAGGGTGTTCTTTCTGTAACCCCGGGTTATGCGGGCGGTACGACAAAAGACCCTTCCTATGAAGACGTATCAGCGCATAAAACAGGACATGCCGAAGTCGTGCGCATTGAATATGATGCTGATATCATGCCGCTCCATGATTTGTTAACGGTATTTTTTGCAACGCATGACCCGACAACGCCCAACCGCCAGGGAAATGATGTCGGTGAACAGTATCGCTCCATTATTTTGTACACGGACGAAGAGCAAAAAAAAGAAGCGGAAGCGTTTATCGAAAAATTAAACGGATCAATGGAGGAAGGCGAGCCAATAATAACCGCAATACAGCCGCTTGATGCGTTTTATGAAGCAGAAGATTATCACAAAGATTATTTTGAGAAAAATCCGCAAAATCCCTATTGTCAAATAGTTATCAACCCCAAGCTCGACAAGGTCCAAAAGGAATTTGCAGAGCTGGTAAAAGAAAATGAATAGTATGCACGAACACACTCATGGGCAGGAACACGCGGGACATGTGGATACGTCAGCGATTCGCCGTTCATTCCGCGATTTTATTCCCCTTGTGGTTATTTTTGGGGTTATTGCTCTTTTCACGATTATGCAAAGCATGCGAGCGGGTGCGTGGGAGACCGCGTATCTTATGCGCAATTTTATGGGAGCATTTTTTATCGTATTCGGAGGATTTAAAATCATACGATGGAAGGGCTTTGTGGATGCATACCAGATATACGACATTGTCGCAAAACGAAGTAGGGTGTATGGGTATACATACCCCATAATAGAGTTAGGGCTTGGGTTTTCGTATCTTTTTTCGTTCCAACTTGCTCTTGTTCAAGTAATAACAATAGCAATCATGTGCATCGGGGCTATTGGAGTAGGGCAGGAGCTAGTGAAAAAGAACACCATCCCATGTGCTTGTCTTGGTGTGGTGTTTAAAATACCTATGACCAAAGTAACGTTTTTTGAAGACATTCTCATGGCGGCAATGGCTGCGGGGATGTTTTTTGTGTAATACTGAATTGTGTATGTTTGAATTAACTAACAGGGTGGCGTTAGTGACAGGAGCGCGTCGAGGTATGGGGCGTACGCATGCGCTTGCGTTGGCGCATCAAGGCGCTTCCGTTGCGGTAACTGACATTGATGCGAATGAGTGCATGCCGGTTGTGGAAGAAATAACAAAAGCGGGAGGCAAGGCGGCATGTTTCAAAATGGATGTTTCCAATAAAGCAGAAGTGGAAGCAGTGTTTGATGATGTTATCAAACAGTTTGGGAGGCTCGATATTTTGGTGAACAATGCGGGTATTTATAAATCGCGCCCCGCGCTAGATATAACGGAAAAAGAATGGGACCAAATGATAGATATAGATCTCAAGGGGCAATTTTTGTGCGCTCAGCGCGCAGCACGCGAGATGGCAAAAAATTCTTGGGGTAGGATTATTAACATTGCCTCAATTGCTTCGGGGCAGACGGGTGTGGGTATTTTGGGTGGCACCCACTATACAGCGGCAAAGGGCGGAGTTATCGGGATGACGGAATCGCTTGCTATAGAATTTGCGCCATTGGGTATTTTGGTAAACGCTATAGCCCCGGGCGCTATTGATACGCCGATGGTAAATGCAGCAGAGATGCCAAAGGAGGCAATGGAGGGGCTCATTGCTTCTTTGCCGCTGAAACGGATAGGAAAGTCCGAAGAAGTGTCTGCCGCTGTAGTGTTTTTGGCTTCGGATGAGGCAAGCTATATTACCGGTTCTACGATATATGTAGATGGCGGGTGGCTTGCGGCGTAGTGTTCAGTTATCCACTTGTAATTTTTGCGGGAAAGAGTACTATGAAGATAGCAGTACTCTTATATAGGGCGGTTCCGATCAAATAATTTTTTATATGCGTCCAAATCGCGAAAATCCGAGGATTTTATGCCGAGGGCGCACACTATATAAGAGCGGACTAACTGCCAAAAAGGAGTACTGCAACAAAAAAATCCCACATGCTGGGGATTTTTTTGTTTTTAAGATACTGTTTTTAGGAGCTACTCAAAGAAAAGCAAGGAGAACATTGCGGCAATTCCTACGAGGATAAAGAGTATTTCAAGGAGCGATTGTTTTGTGCCGTGCTGCTTATGAAGCTCGGGGATAAGATCTGCGGTTGCAATATAGATAAAGTTTCCCGCTGCAAGCGCAATGATAAAGGGGAGCAGCGGCTCTATGGTACCCCCAAAGATAACTACAAGAAGAACGCCCGTTATAGCAACTAGTGCAGAGAGGAAATTAAACCAGAGCGCTTTTGCTTTTGAATATCCTGCGTGAATCAGTATGCCAAAATCCCCGATTTCTTGAGGAATTTCATGAAGGATTATCGCAAGTGTTGTCGCAATGCCCACCTCAACACTTATAAGATAGCTTGCGCCGATAATAATGCCGTCTACGAGGTTGTGGAGGCCGTCCGAAAGCAGAATGAGCCTGCCCACAGGAAGAATGTCTTGGCAGTCTTCGCAATCTGTAGGTTTTTCGTGGTGGTGATGGTGCCAGCCGAGTATTTTTTCAAATATAAAAAAGAATACAATGCCCGCGATAACGAGAAGCGGAATAAGCGGCGAGCCGCCGCCCGTCTCGAGTGCCTCGGGAATCAGGTGCAAAAAAGCGTCGCCGAGAAGCGCACCTATCGCAAGCGCGACAAGAAAAAATACCGCTTTGCGTATCTTTTTTTCATCTATTGAGATGATGATAAGTCCGATAAGCGCGATAAGGCTTACCGCAAAAACACTTATGAGAGCATAGAATGTGTGTGTTTCCATATATCCTCTTTTTATATTAAAATGGACCTTTGCATTTGACTATAGCGCATACGCACACCATGTCAAGTAGATGCGAATTATTTGCATTTATTTTGTGTGTGCGCTATTATATTGAAAATCCCAAACCAAGGAGGTATATATGAGCAAGACCACTGATGGCCTGAGTGTTTTTTTGTGCCATACGGGGAGTTGTTGTGCGAGCATCAGTTCCACAGAAGACGGAGGTATGCGTATTGAGGATGCTGATAAGCCAGAACGCGGCGGTATCACTCTTACCCGGGATGAGGTTGCGGAGCTTAAGCGAGCAATACAGAACGGCAATATATAGTTCTTTTATAAGGCCGCGCACGAACGCGGCTTTATTGTGACATTGTGTGGGATATAATGGTCGTATGAAGCAAAAAAAAGAAAAATTTAAAACAATACTTCATGATGCGGGTTATAGAGTTACGGCAGAGAGAATGGCGACGCTCCTGCTTCTTTCTCGTTCAAAAAAGCCCCTTTCCGTGCATGATATCGCGCGCGTATTGCGAAGCGTGCTTGACCAAGCGACAGCATACCGCATACTTCGATTATTTGAGCGATCAGGAATTGTCCGGCGTGTTGAATTTGGTAAAGGACGCGTGTATTACGAAATAGCTGATGCGAAAGACCATCACCATATCGTATGCACTGAATGCGGTGCTATAGAGGATTTTGAAGGATGTACCGCAGAACGCATAGAAAAAGAGGCGCTTAAACAATCAAGGCGCTTTTCTTCCGTGCGGAAACACTCGTTAGAATTATTCGGCGTTTGCAAATCATGCGCATAAATGCACGCATTATATTGCATATGTGGTGTGCCGGTCTTTTTATTCTAGGGCCTGTATTTGTTTTGGCTCAAGAACAAGCAATTCCCGAAATGTTTCGATTGAAAGTGCTGGATATTACTCAGGAAGGAGAACGCCCCATTATCGGGACGGACGCCAAAGCGTTTTTTCAAAATATACGAGGCGAAGTTCTTTCGGGCGAGAAAAAAGGCGATACTATAGAACTTGAAAACGATAGGATGCGTCTTCGTGTGGGAGATACTATATTTGTGCGCGCGTTGGAAGCGCCCACCGGGGAAACATTTTATACTGTGGATGACGTCGATAGGCGCAATTCTTTGTTCTTTTTTGTAGGATTATTTATGTTGCTTGTGATCGTATTCGGGGGGAAGCAAGGCATCCGCGCGCTTATGAGTCTTGCCGGCAGTTTTTTTGTTATTTTTTATTTTTTGCTTCCGTCTATTCTTTCGGGCGTATCGCCACTCTTGGTGAGCGCAGGTGTTTCTATTGTTATTCTGGTGATCGCTATTTATTTTACTCATGGCTTGACGCGCACATCAACAGCGGCACTCCTCGGTACCATTGTTACTATTTGTGTTACCGTGCTTTTAGCGCTCATTTCGGTACGGGCAACCCGTTTATCCGGTTTTACCGATGACACAAGTGTTTTTTTGAATTTTAATACCGCGGGCGCTTTGGATTTTCAGGGATTATTACTGGGAGCCATTATTATTGGTGTTTTGGGACTTCTTGATGATATAGCAATAACGCAAGCGGCTGCGGTAAAAGAGATTTTTCATGTGGACGCCTCGCTTTCGCGGAAAGATGTGTATGCTCGCGCGCTTCGTATAGGCAAGGAGCATGTAGGAGCGTTAGTGAATACGCTTGCACTTGCGTATACGGGCGCGGCACTTCCGTTATTGCTTCTCTTTTATGGATCTGAAGCATCTGTTTTTTTGATAATAAATAGAGAAATATTTGCATCAGAAATTATCCGCACTATGGTAGGAAGTATTGGCATTATTCTTGCGGTGCCCATTACTACGGGTCTTGCGGTATTATTTTTGGTGCAGAAAAAAAGAAGGGATCCGGAAAAAGGAAACATCTGTGCTTGAAGAGAAAAAGAATATGTTTTTCAAGTAACTATTTTTTAAGTCCTCCATGGGGGACTTTTTTATTTTCTCCAACATTTGATTCTTAGGGAGATAAATGCTATATTTTCCAAAGTTCTTCCACAGGAGGTTTTTGATGCAGAAAACAAACAAGGCGTTTTTGTTCTTTGTTCTGTTAATTGGATTTCTTTTCGTGGGATTTTCTAGCGGAGCCGATGAAACGCCGATATTGCCTGATTATACTGACGCGCCATTTCAGTTTGTGGCGGACAATGTGACAGGAAGCTCTGTTTTTCATCCGGAACAAGCGTTAACGAGGATCGAATGGTATGACACCGGAAATATTCAGCGGCCTGATATGGTAGCAGAGCCGAGCATGAACCATTTTGTCAGAGAAACCGTGTTCATATATACGCGAGAGAACGGCGTGCGTTATGCGGAATGGATACATCGCAGTACCGCTGTGTATAGGTATGCTTTTGTCCGGCGGACCAGAATCTACGGCTTCGTATGGGATAGCGCGAGAAATATGTTTATTTTTGACAAAAAGAAGGAGTTCAACTCATCCACGTATTAGAAAAAAACTAAAATTCAAAAGCTCCCGCCAAGGAGCTTTTATTATTTTTGTTATGGTACACTATAAAAATACGATCCGATTATTATTTGTTATAAGAATACTATGGAACATTTTGTTTGTACTGGTGGCTGTGGGGGTATATCGGGCACTCCAGGCGTCTGTCAGACAGAAAGCTGCCCGCATCACAAACATTCTCTTGAATCCTGTTCGTGCACCGATGGGAGCCATGACGATGTCAAAAGAAAGGCAGAATTGGAAGAGCTGAAACAAACGGAAGAGGGGTACAGGAATGCTGACGGCGTATGATTGAATCAGTTGTTCTGGGACTGCTGCAAGGCTTTGCAGAATGGCTTCCGATAAGCTCGGAAGGACTTTTGGTACTTGCGCAAGTAAATCTATTTGGCGAAACATCGATTATCCATGCCGTTGAGCTTTCACTTTTTTTACACTTAGGGACATTTTTTGCAGCTCTCATATATTTCCGGAAAGATGTTAGGCGTATTATACTGAATTTATTTTCTTACTCGCGTATTGATAATGTATCCCGCAGAGAGATCCGGTTTTATGCTGTTGCAACATTGGTGAGTGGCGTGTTGGGCTTTTCTCTCTTGTTTATTGTTTCTCGCGCGCTCGGTGAAGTAAGCTCTTTTGAGTTTGTGGGGAAGATAATCACTGGCGGTATTGCGGCATTGCTTTTTATTACCGCAGGATTAGGATTTTTACGCAAGGTAAAAGGAACGCGCACTAAGGAATTTCTTTCGCTGGGGGATGGTATTATTCTCGGGATTGTCCAAGGGTGTTCAGCGCTCCCCGGACTTTCCCGTTCAGGAACAACTGTTGCAGCATTTTTGCTCCGTGCATTCGATGATGCGTCTGCGCTGCGGTTGAGCTTTATTATGAGTTTGCCCATAGTGCTTGGAGGAAACATTGTTTTGCAGGTGAGTTCTTTCTCGGTAAGCGCTGAATTGTTTATGGGTCTTATTGCTGCGTTTGTGTCGGGATTTGTTACGATACATATCTTATTGCGTATTGCCCGAAGGGTGCAATTTTCTTGGTTTGTGCTTTTCTTTGCCGTGCTTACTGTGGCATCGCTCTTTCTTTGAAACGTACATTTCCTACTTGTATGATTTTTAGGAACATACTATTATACAAGTATGATGCGTAAACACGGAAAGGGGAATCATTTTTTCTTCGGTACTACCACCATGGGTGAAAAGGGCCAGGTTGTTGTTCCTGCGAAAGCCCGCAAAGCGATGGAGCTTAAAAAGGGAGAAAAACTTCTTGTGTTCGGCACGGGGCATGACATGCTCGCGTTCACTAAGCTTTCTCATATTGAAGAGTTTGCGGCACACCTCTCAAAGCGTTTGGGCGCTATCCGCTCGATCGTAAGAAAAACAAGATCAAAGTAATGCATTATCCTTCTATGTTGATTTTTTCTTTTGTACGAAGACATATAATAGTGAGCATCATTATTGCCGTAGTTGTTATCGGCGGCGGTTTTTTGATATTTGGTGGCGGAGACAAATCTACAATCGATTTTGCTGAGGTTCTTCGCCGCGATCTCGTGCAAGAAGTAAGCGTTACCGGCAACGCGGAACCCGCGCATGCAGTTGATCTTGCGTTTGAGCGCACGGGAAGGGTGGCGCGTATTTATGTTAGTGTCGGAGAAGAGGTATCCGCGGGCGCATCGTTGGTTGCGCTTGAAAATAGCGATATAGTTGCGCAATTACGGGATGCGGAGGCTCGGGTGAGCATTGAACAAGCGGTGCTCGATGAACTTTTGCGCGGGACTCGTCAGGAAGAGGTCCGGGCGCAGGAGATCAAGGTAGAAAACGCACAAACAACGCTTAATGACGCAAAGAAAAACCTGGTTGATGTTATTCTCGATGCATTTACAAAGGGGGATGATGCGATACGCAATAAGCTTGATCAAATTTTCGTAAATCCTCAGGGAGGAAATTATAATATTCATTTTACGGTTAACAATCCTCAGCTTGAAAGCGACATTGAAACAGGGCGTGCCTCCATAGAAACAACTCTTGATGCATGGCAGGTCTCGCTTGCCGGATTGTCAGCGCAAAACGATCCATCCTCTTTTTACGCGATAGCAAAAACAAATATTACCGACATCCGTTCTTTGTTGGACAAAGCGGCGCTTGTCGTAAATCAGACACAGGCAGGACCCACTATCTCGCAAGCAACGCTTGACGGGTATAAAACGGACATAGCTGCGGCGCGTACTGTGGTCAATACTGCCTCGTCAAACCTTTCTTCGGCTCAGGAAAAATTACAAAATGCGATATCCTCTCTTTCATATGAAGAACAGCAGCTTATAGTCAAAACAGCAGGGGCTACGTCGGAAGCTATTCGCGTACAAGAAGCAAAATTAGACCAGGCAGAAGCAGCGGTAATCGCGCGGCAAGCAGATCTCGCAAAAACCATATTGCGCTCGCCGCTTCACGGCATTATCACCAAGCAAGACACAGAGGTAGGCCAGATTGTTACCGCGGGGCCCCACGTTGTTTCGCTGATATCCGAATCGGAATTCGAAATAAAAGTGAATATTCCGGAAACTGATATTACAAACGTGAAGATAGGGAATAGCGCGCGGGTGACTCTTGATGCCTATGGAAAAGAAGAAGAATTTGGCGCACATGTTGTTATGATAGACCCGGCGGAAACGGTCATCGAAGGAGTGGTGACATACAAAACAACGCTTCAATTTGATGAACGGGATGAACGCATAAAACCGGGCATGACCGCGAATGTTGATATTTTAACTGCGGAACGGAAAAACGTGCTTGTTATCCCCACACGATCCGTTTCTACGAAGAACGGGACTCAATTTGTACGCGTCCTCCACGAGGACGGTTCTATAGAGGAGCGCGCCATAGAAACGGGTCTTCGCGGATCATTTGGCGATATAGAAGTGACAAGTGGGCTTAAGGAAGAGGAGAAGATCGTCACTTTCTTTGACGAAGAGTAGTATGGCTTTTATTGAGCTTAAAAATATAGCAAAAGAATATTCGGACGGAACCCGGGCTTTGCGCGGGGTTTCTTTTGATGTGGATGAAGGCGAATTTGTGGGGATTATGGGGCCTTCCGGATCGGGGAAATCTACGCTTTTACACATCCTCGGATTTTTGGATACGCAATCAAAAGGGACTTACACATTTGAACGCAAGACGTTTGATGATTACGGCCCGGAGGGCATTGCGCGGCTGCGTAATGAAAAAATGGGATTCGTGTTCCAGATGTTTAATTTGCTTTCCCGCGCGAGCGTATTGGAGAACGTAAAACTTCCCCTCACATATTCTTCGGTGCCGTCATCAGAGTGGGACAAGCGGGCGCTTGAAGCGATTGAATCAGTAGGGCTCGCGCATCGCGTGGAACATGAGCCATCAGAACTTTCTGGGGGGGAAAAACAACGCGTTGCTATAGCCCGCGCGCTGGTTAATAATCCCGAGATTATTTTTGCCGATGAACCGACTGGTAACCTGGATTCGAAATCAGGGAAGGCGGTCATGGAGATTTTGCAGGAGCTGAATGAAAAAAGGGGCCATACGGTATTTTTAATAACGCACGAAACATATACCGCGGAACACGCAAAACGGATCATTACCATTCGCGATGGCGAGATAGCAAGTGACTTTGAAGTGAAAAAACGCAGATGGGCCCGCGATCATTTTGCAAAGTAATAGTATGCAACTGAGCCAAACAATAAAAACAGCATTTGCAGCACTCCGCGCGCATCGTTCGCGCTCGTTTTTGACGATTCTCGGTATCGTTATCGGCATTACTGCGATTATTATGGTCATGTCTATCGGTGAAGCAGCCCAGGGAATCATTGTAGGAGAGCTCGGAGGATTGGGAGCCGAAACCGTTGTAGTGCGTCCCGGGAAAGAACCATCGGGTCCCACTGATATTGCGGAATCATTATTTTCCGACTCGCTCAAAGAGCGTGAACTGCAAGCGCTTCAGCGCAAACAAAATGTACCCAACGCGATTGATGTAGCGCCTGAAATTCTTGTGCCGGGGAGCGTATCGTTTGAAGGAGAAACATTTCGTCCCACTATTCTTGGTTTTTCTGCTGAATTCATGCGCGATGCTTTGGGGCTAAATATCACTGAGGGCGCGATTTTCGATGACATTGATATACGCAATAAAGCGCGGGTTGCGCTTATCGGAAACCGGGTAAAGAAGGAATTGTTCGGGGATGGTAATGCGCTCGGAGAAAATATCACTATCAAGGGGACAAAATTCCGTGTGGTCGGCGTATTTGAACAACGCGGCCAGGTTGTGTTTTTCAATGTTGATGAGCTTGTGCTCGTTCCATATACCGCAGCACAGACATTCTTAACGGGAAATAATTATTATAATCAGATAGTCATACGCGCGGATTCTCCTGAGTCGGTTGATAGGGTTGTATACGATATCAAGGCGACGCTACGCGCGCTCCATAATATTGAAGACCCCACAAAAGATGATTTTTATGTTCAGACTCAGCAGGGGCTTGTGGAGCAAGTAAGTACTATCATTGGTATTTTCACCATGTTTCTTACATTTGTGGTGGCAATCGCTTTGGTTGTGGGAGGGATCGGTGTTATGAATATTATGCTTGTATCGGTAACCGAGCGTACGCGTGAGATAGGCCTTCGGAAGGCGGTTGGCGCCACTAATAACGATATCTTAAAGCAGTTTTTAATTGAAGCTATATTTTTAACAGGATTCGGAGGCATTATCGGCATTCTTTTGGGTACATCTCTTTCATTTGGTGTGGGGTTGCTCGTAACCCAATTTGCGGGACTTTCTTGGGAATTTGTTTTTCCGGTTACCGGCGCTATTCTTGGGTTGCTTGCCTCAAGCGGAGTGGGGGTAGTGTTCGGGTTATATCCCGCTAAAAAAGCGGCTGAGAAAAGCCCCATAGAGGCGCTTCGTTACGAGTAGCAAAACATACCATTGTGCATAACTACACTCGCCGATTGGCGGATGCTGTTTTATAATAAAACATATGAAAACATATCGAATGCTCGCAATTTTTCTTGCGTTTATCGGGCTCGGTATTATGATTTACCTGTCTTATTTGCATTACGCCAACACGCAGTCGTTTTGTGATTTTTCTGAAGAGGTATCGTGCGATGTGGTAACTACAAGTTTGTATTCCGAGGTATTTGGCGTTCCCATATCCCTTTTGGGGGCAGGATTTTTTGGCGTATTGTTGCTTTTGCTCTTTTTGAACAAGAAAGATGATGTATTCCAGGCGGTATTTTTCCTAACGCTTTTAATGCTTGTTCCCTCTTTGTACTTTACACTTCTTGAAGCTACTGTGATTGGAGCATTTTGCGTGTTATGCGAATCGTCAAAGGCGGTTATGGGTGCAATTCTTGTAGTTTCATTTTTGGCAGTACGAAAGGTTGCCCCCTTTCCATATAAGCAAATTATCCCAATTGTTATCGGCGGTCTTCTTGTTATTGGGGTCATATTTTTTGCGCAAGCAGGAGGCGGCACTAAGGAGGATTATTCCGAATTATTTTTATGTGCGAATGATAATGGAATAACATACTATAAGTCAGTTAGGTGCAGTAGCTGCAGACAACAGGAAAAAGTATTTGGACCCGCATACACAACATTGCGTGCGATTGAGTGTCATCCGGAAGGAGATAATCCGCAACCCGAGCTTTGTCTAGAGAAAGAAATATCAAAAACCCCGACATTTATTCTTGAGAGGGACGGGCAAGAAGTAAAACGAGTTATCGGCATCCAGCAAATTGATGCATTTGCCGAGTTCGCGGAGTGTTCTATTGATAAGTAATTTATATTTTTAATTTTATGTTAGAAGGAAATCTCACACTAGGTATTATTATTGGAGCAGCGCTTCTGGATAGCATCAATCCTTGTGTCATTGGTGTTTTGGTATTTTTGATAGCGTTTATGACACGGGTGTTTAAGAGCAGGAATCGTATGCTTGTAGGGGGTCTTGTGTATACGCTTGTTGTGTACCTTACCTATTTGCTCTTAGGATTTGGTATTCTCCGGCTTACATTTTTGAGCCCTGATGTCGCAACTACATTTTATTGGATTGTAGCAATCATCGCCATTTTTGCAGGTTTTTTGGAGATAAAGGATTACTTTTGGTACGGGAAAGGATTTTCGTTGCAGATGATACCCGGCGCATCAGCCCGCATTAAGGCATACACGGATTGGATTGAGCGCATACAATCTCGTCACTTCAGCTTACTCCTACTAACTATGGTAGTGTTGGGTGTTTTTGTCGTTCTTGTTGAGCTCCCGTGCACAGGTGCTCCGTATTTGGCAGTGCTCGGCCTTTTGTCTCAGGGGCATTATGCATCTGCGGTGCCGTTATTGCTACTGTATAACTTCATATTTGTTCTTCCGCTTCTCTTTATCATTGGGTTTGCGTATTTCGGGACCTCCTCAGAACGATTAGAGGCATGGCGGCGTCAGCATCGCGGACTTATGCGTCTTTTGGTGGGCATCTTCCTTATCGTGCTTGGATTCTACATGATCTATTCGTTGAATCCGGTGTTTTAAATTTCCATTGCGCCACAAAAGAGAAACCCCTGAATTATTCAGGGGTTTTTTGTTACCTTCGTGAGGGTGTGTATGGAAAAAGGGGCGTATGTTCCGGAGCTCTTGGCGCTTTTTCAGGAATGGTTTGGGCACACGCGTTAAATCCGTTTTCTTTATCTGTATCGCAGAAGCGCTTTATGGGAATGGCAAAGCTAATGCCGGAACCCGGCCAAAGAGCGGTAGGCACGCCTATAAGATCGCCTTGGCTATCAAATAAGCCGCCACCGCTGTTCCCCGGATTGACATGCAGGTAGAGCTCCATAAATGGATACAGAGTGCCAGGCATCTTTCGTGCGGGGTGTGTGATGTAGCCCCATGAGACATCCCACTGGAGAATTCCAAACGGATGGCCAATCGTGATAACCTCTTCCCCGATAGCATCATCGCGGTTCATGTTATCAAAATCTCGAGCGTCAATCTTTGCATATGACCCGAAGGTCGTATCTATTTTCAGCCGAGCCATGTCTTTTTCGTTGTCTACCCATTCTATCTTTTTTAGGGGAAAACGCTCTCCGTTCCAGAGCTCGATAGTGATCTCTTTTATTTCGAACGAAGGCGGCGCAGTAACTACATGCGCGTTCGTAAAAATTATCCCGTCAGGGTGTACGATAACTCCCGAGCCTATGCCACGGAAGGTGGCGCCTGCAGGATTTTGCGTTGAGATGAAATCCACGGTAATCGCAACAACGACTCGTTTCGTTATTCGGAAATTTTGCCGTATGATGGGCGCATACGAGCTAAGCTCTTGCCGTGGGGGCGCAGATGATGCCGCTGTTACAAACGGAAGCATGCAGCATAACAGAAATACGGTTACTACTTTGGGCATATAATAACCCTCCCTTGTTAAAGAATACTCTTTTAGTATAGCATTTATTGTTTTGCCCCCGAAAAAGCGCTATAATAAAGGCATATCATTAATGTTTTTATATATGGAAACACCTATGGGAAAAAAATATCTATATATTGTGATTATCGTAGCCCTGCTTGCATTTTCTTATGCTGCAGTCGGACTTATTGGCGTATTAAAAAATTCTGTTGATCCGTCCTTTGCGCGGAGCTTTTCCGTATCGGGGGAGGGCAAGATTGTTGCCGTTCCTGATATCGCGCAATTTTCTTTTACCGTCATATCTGAAGGAGGAACTGACATCGCTACATTGCAGAAAAAAAATACAGAGAACGTAAATGCAATCATTGATTTTATGAAGTCAGAGGGCGTTGACGAAAAGGACATCAAGACCGAAAGCTATAATCTTTCTCCCCGGTACCAATACTATAATTGTTCGCGGCCAATTCCGCTTGATGGCGGTGCTGCAATAGAGCCGTGTCCTCCGCCGGAAATAGTCGGATATTCCGTTACGCAAATAGTTTTGGTGAAAGCTCGCGAAGGCAACTTCGAAAATATCGGCACACTTCTTTCCGGGGCAGTAGAGCATGGTGCAAATTCAGTGTCACAGTTATGGTTTACCATTGATGACCCTGCGTTTCTGGAACAGCAGGCACGGGAGGAGGCAATCACTAAAGCAAAGGAAAAAGCAAAAGCAGTTGCGCGTGCGGGAGGATTTCGTTTGGGGAGGCTTCTTTCACTGAACGAAGGAGGATACAGTCCGATATATAAGATTGAGACTGCGCGTGACAGTGCACTTGGCATAGGAGGAGCTTCGGTCCCCACGCCTGCTATTGAGCCGGGGTCTCAAGAAGTCATGATAACTGTAAATCTTACCTACGAAATACGATAAGCGGTATGCTTGCGATTATTTCGTTCCTGATTCTTGCGATATTGCTCGGCATTCTCTATTTTGCGGGGGTGCATTGGTTCTAAAATATTTTTTACAAAACACCTCTTTTAAAAAGGGGTGTTTTGTGGTATACTGTTCTGGCTGTTGGTTCTTTATAAATATACAAGGAGGATGTACTGTATGCATGAAACCTACATCATTGATGCAGGGCGGACTTGGACTGGTAAATATCTTGGTGCATATAAAGATATTCCGATATCTGATCTTGCCGGGTCGTTCTTGCAGCAATTTCTTAACAAGGCAGGGCTCGATGTTTTCCGCATAGATGGATGCTATATGGGCATTGTCTATAGTGCGGGCGCAGAACAGCATCCGGCACGGCAAGCCGCCATAAAAGCAGGACTAGGGTATGCCGTAGATGCAGTAAGTTTGTGTAAGGTATGCGCATCAGGTCTTGCTGCGGTAGAGTATGGCGAATTCAAAATATTACGCGGGAAGGATTTGGTCATTGCGGGCGGCATGGAATCCATGTCGAGAACCCCGTATCTTCTTTCACGAGAGAGACATATCGGCATAGATATTCTTAGCAAGGAAAAATCTAACTTCGCAGTTACCCTAAAAGATTATTTTGAGCTGCATGAGGATATGGATGCCGAGGCATTTCTATCCAAAACAAAGATATATGACAGCATGAATCTTGATGGTTTGTGCGATGCGTATGCTGAAGATAATGCTTTGATGGGGCACATAGCGGAGGAATATGTAAAACGCGAAGATATATCGCGCGAAGATATGGATGAGTATGCATACGAAAGTTTTGTCCGCGCAAAAGAGTATCAGAAAAAGATTGAGCGGCAAATCGTTTCCATCGATGGCATAGACATTGATTTTGACCAAGGATGGAGAACGCCTGACCGGGGAAAGATGAGGTCGTTACGGCCTGCCTTTGCTCCGGATGGAAAAATAACATCAGCGAACGCTTCGCAGGTTTCTGACGGAGTCAGCGCTGTGCTACTTGGGTCTAAGAAAGCGCATGCCTATTTTAAGAACAGAGGAAAAGAGGCTCTCGGACGGATACGCGCGTGCGCCACATTTTCCGGACATCCGAATGAGTATCTCTCCGCTCCTATATATGCAATAGCTGAAGCATGCAGACAGGCGGGCGTACTCGTTTCTGATATTGACCTCTTTGAAGTGAATGAGGCATTCGCGATAGTTCCCATGGAAGTCATGAAGGCATTTTGTGTGTCGCGTGACAGGATGAATATCTGGGGCGGGGCAATTGCCAACGGGCATCCGCTTGGCGCTTCGGGAACAAAAATACTTTCGAATCTTGCATATCAGTTGCAAGATACCGGCGCGCGGTATGGTATCGCGGCTGCATGCAACGGCGGCGGCGAAGCAATGGCCATAGTAGTAGAGAATCCTCCGAAGTAACAAACGCATATCCCGTTATCATGTTTTGGTACCGGGATTTTTTATTTACAGGAAATGCCATATACTGGATGATATATCGTTTACGCAATGGGTGTTTTGTGATATTGTTCTGCAGAAATATGATATTTACAAAATAATATATAGAGGAGGCAACATGACCCCAAAAAAAGAAAATAATCAGCAGATTCCCGCATGGGACCTTTCGGACCTATATACGGGACTTGATGACCCGCACATAGAAGCGGATATCAACAATACATATGAACGGGCAAAGGCATTCGAAAAGGCATACCGCAATAAGATTAACACTGACTCGCTTACATCGCCCTTTTTGCAAAAGGTGATGAAGGAGCTCGAAATCATATCCGAGCAATCGGCAAAATTATCTACATACGCGTATCTATTGTATGCGAGCGACACAAGCAACCCTGCATACGGCGCGTTCCACGAAAAGATCAAAGAAAAGAATACGGATATCCGAAAACATATCTTATTTTTTGAACTGGAGTGGGTGCAGGTTTCCGATGCGGATGCCGAAGCGCTTCTTCAGGAAGAAGCATTGTCGCGCTACAAGCACTCGCTTGAGAATGAACGAATATTCAAGCCGCACAAATTGAGCGAGCCCGAAGAGAAGATCATGGATGAAAAAAATAATGTCGGACCCTTAGCATTCCAGCGTCTTTTCGATGAGATTATAAACAACATCGTTTTCCGTATGGAAGTCGACGGAGAGAAGAAAGAACTTAGTGAGTCCGAGCTTCTTAAGTTTTTATACGATGAAAGCAGAGACATCCGGAAAGCGGCGGCGCGGTCGCTCACAGAGGGACTTGTTGCGAACGGGAAGACCATTACATTTATATTCAATACGCTTCTTAAGAACAGCGCTGTTGAAGACAGCATTCGTTCGTATCCGAGCGTCATGGCTGCGCAGAATCTCTCAAACGAGATAGATCAGAGCACGGTAGACGCATTTTTGAATGCGGTAGAGGCAGGGTATGACATTTCGCATGATTATTACCGTCTCAAAAAGAAGGTGCTCAAAGTAAAGGAGCTCTACGACTACGACCGCTACGCTCCGATTGTGTTAGAGGAAGAGGTTTCTTTCCCGGAGGCGCAGGATATGGCGCTTCAGGCGTACGGCGCATTTTCTCCGCGCGTGTCTTCTATCGTAGAAAAATTTTTTGCTCATAAATGGATTGATGCAAAGATGCAGCCGGGCAAGCGGGGGGGCGCATTTAGCCATGGGGCAGTGCCGAGTGTGCATCCGTATATTCTTATGAACTATGCGGGGACGCTTCGGGATGTTTCTACGCTTGTGCACGAGCTTGGACATGGCGTGCATCAATACCTTTCGCGCAAGCAGGGGATGTTCCATTCAAATACTCCGCTTACCACCGCAGAAACCGCAAGCGTATTCGGAGAGATACTCCTGTTTGATTATTTGAAGAAGCGAGAGTCAGACCCAAGGAAACGGCTTGCACTCATTATGGGAAAATGCGAAGAAATGTACGCAACGGTATTCCGCCAGGTCATTTTCACCCGGTTTGAGGAAGCGATACACACTGAACGGAGAGAAAAAGGCGAACTGGAACAGAAACGGTATGACGAGATATGGATGGAGCAGAACAAGAAAATGTTTGGCGATACGTTAACCCTTACTGATGATTATGCGCATTGGTGGCTCTATATCCCGCATTTTGTTCATGTTCCGTTTTACTGCTACGCATACGCGTTCGGACAGCTTCTTGTGCTTGCGCTCTACCAAAAGTATCTGGAAGACGGAAAATCATTCGTCCCGGGGTATATCGACCTACTTTCAGCCGGTGGGAGTGATGCACCGCATGTGCTTCTGCATAAGCATGTTGGAGTGGATATTACAGACCCTGCGTTTTGGCAGAAGGGTATGAATATCCTTCGGGATATGCTTGCCGAAGCGGTAGACATAGAAGCTTCCTTAGATAAAAATAAATAACGCACACGGCGCCTTGTCAAGAAACAAGGCGCCTTTTTTTGTCTCCAGGAATGATTTATAATTGTAGGGATTACATATGGAAACGGACATCAAAAAACGACCATTGCTTATACCTGTTATTCTTCCGCTGCTCACCTTTGTGCTGGGATTTGGATTCGCGTGGCTTGTATTTTCTGGGGGTGGTGCTGACGATACAACCAATAACGAATCCAATACTGCGTCGGATGCGTTTTCCATTCCATTGGGGCATAGCTCTGTTTCTGTTGATGACCAGCGTGCGGGTGAGAGCGTATTTATAGCACTTGCGACACTTTCCCGAGGCGCGTGGGTTGCCATACACGAAGACCAGGATGGCATGCCAGCGAATATATTAGGAGCACGGTATTTCCCCGGAGGAAAAACCGCAGGGACCGTAGAATTGCTTCGCGGCACTGTTCCCGAGCGTGCGTATTACGCAGTTATTCACGCGGATGACGGAGATAGGGAATTCGATTTCCGGAGAGACGAAGCGCTGCAAGATCCGTTTGGTAATCTTATCATGAGTGCTTTCCGGACATTTTCTGAGGAGGCGCCTAATGGGAGCGGCACCGGACAATAGTGTGTTATAATAATTGTGTACGATGATAGGCGGAATATCACAACCTCTTTTTATCTTCACCATTCTTCTTGCGCTCTGGACATTGCCATGGAAAGGGTTTGCGTTGTGGCGTGCGGCGCACCGGAACGACAAGTGGTGGTTTGTCGTATTTTTGATAGTAAATACGGCAGGCATTCTTGAGATTGTCTATCTTATTGTGACGCGCAAAAAAAATGACGTGCATGCAGATGCATCCTCCATGCCGTCTTCTCGTATATGAAAAAAGGGATTTTTATAGGAATTGGTATCGGTATTATTGTGTGCGGCAGCGTATGGGCCGCATTTTTTTATTGGAATAATTTGCGTGGGGCGGGCCCTGCAATAAAGCCGCCAGTAGATGATGTCGCGGAAGTTCTTGAGCGTGGCGGTATGCCGTTTATGGTGCCGGATGGCTTTTCACTTTCTTTGTTTGCGGATAATATGTCCGGCGCGCGCGTTATTGCGTTTGATGCCCTCGGTAACATGTGGGTATCCCGCACCTCGGAAGGAGTAATATCACTCATTGAGCTTGATGAATCGGGGGATGTTTTGCATATAAGTAATATTTTCAGAAATCTGAACCATCCTCACGGGATTGCGTTTGACCCGGATGACCCGCAGGTGCTTTATTTTGCGGAAGAAAACAGTATATCGCGGGTCCGCGTATATTCTGACGGGCAGCCGGAGAAAATAGCAGATCTCCCATCCGGGGGCGGGCATAGCACGCGGACAATAGCATTCGGTCCCGATGGGCGGCTGTATGTGTCTATCGGGTCATCGTGTAATGTGTGCAGGGAAGAAGACCCGATGCGCGCAAAAATATTTTCATTGCATAAAGACGGAAGCGATATGAGAGAATACGCCTCCGGATTACGAAATGCCGTATTTTTTGGCTGGAGTCCGTTTGATGGACGGATGTGGGCGACGGAAATGGGACGAGATGAATTAGGGGATAACACGCCACCAGACGAAATTAATATCATTGTTGAGGGGGGAAACTATGGCTGGCCCGTCTGTTACGGGGGAAACACTCATGATACGGAATTTGATAAAAATACATATGTGCGAAATCCGTGCATGGAGCCGTTTGAGCTCCCGTCATATATTGATCTGCAGGCGCATTCAGCGCCTTTGGGATTTGCATTCATACCCCAGAACTCTTCATGGCCAGAAGAGTATTGGCATGATTTGATAGTTGCGTATCATGGATCCTGGAACCGGAGCGTACCGACCGGGTACAAGCTTGTTCGTCTAGAACTTGATACATTTGGAAATGTATTAGGTATGGGTGATTTTGCTACCGGATGGCTTCAAGACAACGGAGCGCTCGGCAGGCCGGTTGATGTTGTGTTTGGTCCTGACAGCTCCTTGTATGTATCAGATGATAAGGCGGGGGTGGTGTATAGAATTACATACAAAGATATATAAAAAAGAAGGCAGACGGTAAACCGTCTGCCTTTTTATTAGGGAGTAATTATGTCTTGGAACGTCATATCTTCGGAAGGAAATTTTCCTGTATACATAAAATAAAAAATTTTCTCCAGAAGATTGAGCGTGTGTTCGGGGTGTTCTAAGGCGCTCGTTCCGTTTGTAATGTTCGTAATAATGTAGGGTGTTTTGAATCTTTTTTTCTCTTCCCTGATTTTTCTTAAAAGGGACGGATGAACGGCGCGTCCGTACTCTTTCATTTTTATGGCCAACATATCCTCCCTGATGTATATGTCAGGGATGACTGTAATCAGGGAGAGATGACAGCCGTCGATTTTTATGGGCATCCCTTTTAATTTCGACGAAAGTCTGGTGTTGAATTTGTGTGAGTTTTTGTCCTCACGGAATACTCCATAATAATGTTCCCGGAGTATTTTTAGCTGTTCGCGATACACATCCAACAGTGTTTCCATAAAGACTCCTCCTTGCTTTTCTCGCATGATAGCATATTTATTTTATTATGTCAAGGATTATGCTGCCTTACCACTTTCTTCTATAATGAGGGTACGATGATGGGAGCATATTGTTTTTTGAACGGACGCATAGTTCTTTGTAAACGCGCAGGAATGCCGCTGAACGACCTGGGAGTGCTTCGCGGGTATGGCGTATTTGATTTTTTGCGGACCTATAATAAAAAGCCCTTTTTGATGAAAGAGCATCTTGATAGGCTCGAGCAGTCTGCACGGCGCTTGCACCTTGCTATTCCGGTGCCGCGTGAAGACATAGAAAAAGCAGTCTATACGCTTATTCGCAAGAATGCTTTTCCGGAAACGAGCCTTCGTTTTGTGCTTACCGGAGGCATAAGTGCTACCGGATTTTTCCCCGAAGAAAAGCCGACATTTTTTATTCTCGCCGAAAAGTCAGAAGCAATGCCCGAATATATGTATCAGAGAGGCATTTCGGTTGTGACGCACGAATATCTCCGAGATATCCCCGAAGCAAAGACCAACAATTATATGATCGCGGTAAAGATGCGGAATTTGAAAAAGAACAAACGGTTCGTAGAAATGCTCTATATGTATCAAGGTAATATTCTTGAAGCAACCACGAGCAACATATTTTTTGTAAAAGGGAATACGCTTATTACGCCGAAAAAAAACATACTTGTGGGTACGACGCGGAATTTTGTTATCCGGCTCGCAAGAAAGGATTTTCGCATTGAGGAGCGGGATGTCCATATAGACGAGATTAAACAAGTATCCGAAGCATTCCTTACCGCAACGAATAAAGAAATTCTCCCCGTGGTACGCATAAACAAATATGTGATCGGGGATGGAAAAGTGGGGCTGCATACAAAAGAGCTCATGAGCAGATTCCGAGCACACACCGCCTCACTGAAATAAAAAACCGAGGATATTCTCGGTTTTTTTGATTTAATTGCTTGCTTGTTCGGGGTAGAACCCTTCCGGAATTGGCAGTGTTGCCGTATGCGCGGAAATATACGGACGTTTTTGGATTGGACGCGTATACTCCTCCAATCTCAATAATTTCGTGCCATGGCGATAGCATATTATTGACCAGCATCAGTGGCTGATGTTCCGTTGTTTCAATATCAAGGAATAAAAACGGAAATGATGAAGACATTGACAGCCCCCCTGTTTGCGTGTTTTTGTTTTTAAAAGTGCGCTTGAGATTATAGTATCATATTTCTTCATGCGTCCACGGTTGCACACATCTTTTTTTTGTCTTCTAATGAGGATTTTGTGGAAAAAGATTTTCTTTTCCGTATTTGCGTCGTGATATAATTGTATAAAGTGTCTGTTTTTTGACATAAAAAAAGAGGAGGTTCACTATGACCGAGTGGAGTTCAATAATTCCTCGTTTATTGAAGGTAATAATGTCGATATCGTACCGGGATGATTTGTTGGACGCGATACGGAACGATGCGGCGCTCAATTCCGCATTACAGGCAACTCCGTATGTAGCGTTTTTAAGCAAGCTGAATGCAGAGGAAAGAAAAGGATCTGACATAGGCAAGCAGTGGGCGAGCCTACCCAAGCGGGAGCCAAAAAAGGCAAAAAAGAAAGCAAGGCTATCGTCCGAAGCAGCAGCACTTGAAAAACGCATCAAATTAGAACTCGCTCAGTTTGTCCATAGTGGAAATATAAAAAGCGAGGACGATGTAGATGCGTTATACGAACAGATTCGGTCTTCCTTTGGGAAAGACATCAAGATAACGCAGTATCGTTTCGGAAAAAGGAAGTATAAATCGCTCATCGATGATCTTTTATGGACGGGCGGGAAAGACGGAACATTTACGGCGCTGAAAGAGATAGTCCGCAAGGATCTCCCTATTGAAAAGTTTTCCGAATATCATCCGCATATTCCTGTTTCATTGGTAGAAAAAAAGAAGCAGGAAATCTCTGGAGTGACGCAGACATCGCTTCCGGTGAAGCTATTGCCAGGAGTGGGGAGACTGACTGACGACATCCGCCATGCAGATGCCAATTTCAGCTTTCCCGGTAATTCGTATCATGAGCCGTTTGTGATATCGGGAGGAAAATCAGATTTTTCCTTTATCGTTATCAATGGCCCTCAGGTCGGCATGCAGTATAGCAAGGTTATTGCAGAGAATCCTGTTCGCTGTGCGCTTGCGCAGGCGGAACGGGACAAGTGCGATGCGGTGCTTCTTACGGGAACTATCGATGTGGATACGAAAAAGGCTGCGGGCCCCACAAAAGCGCTTCGCGCGCTCTTTTCGGGGAGAAATACGAATGTAGACATGTTAAATCCCATCTACCAGAAAGAGGCAAAGAGCATTTTAAGTGAGGCGATGGGGCGAGATATCGTCTATGAAACGACTGCGGAAATCTTCTCCAACCTGTTAAGCGGATGGAGAAAGATAACTATTCAGCCCGATGAGCAGCCAGAATTTAACGGTGATGTGTTTATCGTATTCGGTCCGAAAGAAGAAGAGATTATCTTGGCAGGTGCGTATTGGGAACTGCATTACAATACCATGCGCAAGATTGATCTTATCTTGGCGGAGATTAGCGTTGCCCGCAGCGGTCTTGCACGTGCGAAAAAAAACGGCAATACCCGGGAAGAACGTAAGTTGGAAAACAAACTTCTCGAACTTCAGGATCTGCGTACGCGTACGCGTATGACAAATGTGAGCGTTGAAGACTGGAAAAAGATGTACCGTAAGATGCTTGCGTTTGTTGTCCGCAGCTTTGAACAGACAATTCCGAACGCAAAAGTTATCAATAAAGGGACGACCTATCTGAAGGTAAATGGGTCAGTGTTTGAGATGCATATCCCGAGCACGCTCCAGGTAACTGACGCACTGCTTTCAAAATTCGTAGGGTCGTATGCACATGCGACATTGCGAAAGAGCTTTGCTGACACTGTTGTGATATGCCATCCGTATGCGATAAACCACCGGGTAACAGCGCGCGAAATAGATGCTGAGGGCAAACGCCGTTCGGCAGAGATTCATGTAGCGCCTATCTGTGTTGACGGTGTGATATTGCGCGACCGGATAAAGACCATAACAAAGAGTGTTCACGCAATACAGCGGGCAGTGTTCCATCCGTTGTTCAACCCCGGGGTGCTGAAGTTCCGTTGCGCCAAGGGGCTCATCACGACAAGCATGTTCGGTATTGATGCGCTTCGCAAGCATCTTCGTATTCTTTCCGGCGCGGAAAGCAAAACCAAAATAGCAGATAAATATATTTATCTGTTTGTGGGGACTGATCCGCACTGGGGGAGCAGAAGCAAAGAATTTATCTGGTGCGACGAAAGGCGCGAGTATCTCGGCATGACCGAATGCGCGTTTCATCTGCTCCGGAAATACCGCAATATGAAATCTTTGGGTGTTCACATGTTCGTTTCTAATGACGACATTACCCAGGGACATCATTTCCCTTCGCAAAAACAGCCGCACCAAAACCAGATGCCGTATGACTTCTTTGAAAAGAAATGGGGTGAGGCGATTGCTGAGGCTGAAAAAGTAGCGGAGAATAACGATCCGAAAGCGTTGTTCAAATTGCTTCGGGATATGAGAGATCTTTCGCTAGACCAGATTCGCGTGCGCGGTATTGATTGGGTGCGTGACCAGCTTGAAGAGGTCCTATACCGCCACCTAAAACCGAATGTCGATATATTTGACGGCATTCTTTCATCGGGAACGCGCGCAGGGCTTATAGTGAAAGGCGCGTCTCATTATCTGCAGACGCAGTTTGACCGGAGGGATATTGGTCTCATTAATTTCGGCGACGGAAACCATTTTTCAAAGACGACAGACAGGAATCTTATGGAAAATACCATCGTTGCGCAGTACCTGCGGCTCCTGCTGGGTCAGATGAAAAAATGGGAAAAAGAAAAAGATCTTCTCGATGCCCTTGTCCGCGATCCGATACACGGCAATCAGTTTATCGGCTGGGGAACGGTAGAAGCGCCTGGCGGATATGTATGGGCGTTCGATCTCCGGAGCTCTCCTACGGGACTGGGAATTGATTGGAATGATCCGTTCCTGAAAATGTCACGCAATGACATGAAGCGCGGAAACTTTACGCGGTTTTTTGAGAACAAGTATACGGTCAAGGTGGTAGGTGATAAGCATTTCTACACGACACAATGCACCGCTCAGGCACTGTATCTCATGGGACCGCCGGGGACATCTACGGATGTATACGGTGAGCTTGGTTTTCCGCCGAATAATACGGGAATTCTTTTTGTAGGACTTCCGGCGGAAGGTCCTGATGCCGGGCCAATTCTTTTCCGGCCGCTCCTGTATGATCGTCTGCGCGAATATATAGAAGAGAAAAAACCATTTGATTGGGATTCATTCCTCCCCAATCCGTTATAAAACTGTAAAGCAGGATTTCCTGTGATATAGTAAAGAGAGTCCCACCGGACTCTCTTTTTATATATGCGTCTATGGATATCGTAGCGAAGATGAAACGAGAATACCGCATTTATGAACGGTTGCGCCACAAGCGTACGCTGTGGATTGCCGGTAGCGCGCTATTTGTTCTCTGGTTTGTGATTACATCAATCACGCTTTTTTTGCCTCCGTATGATTTTCCGAGCGATAAGATATTTGATGTGGAAGACGGAAAGGGGTTGCAGCAGATCTCAAAAGAATTAAAAGAAAACGACGTTATCCGTTCTGCGTCGCTTTTTTCTTTTTTAATAAAACTATTCGGGCATGAGCGGAGTATTAAAGCGGGTCTCTACTATTTTGAACAGCCGCTTTCTTTGGTAGACATTATGTACCGTCTTACGGACGGCAATTATGAAGTCACGCCGTTTCGGGCAACGATTAAAGAGGGGGCGACTATTTATGGGATGGGTCTTTTTTTTGAAGAGCGCGGTTTTTTTTCTGCTAACGCATTCTGGCATGCGGCAGGCCTGCATCCCGATCATTACGGTAATGACGGCGAATATCTACCGCTAGAAAATGATTATAGTATGAAATCAGATCTCGTAAGCAAGCGGCCCACAGGAGAGGGGCTTGAGGGATTTTTGTTTCCGGACACATATTTTTTCCCGCCCGGCGTAACGCCGGAAGGGGTTGTGCATGCCATGCTTGAAAATTTTGATAGAAAGATAGTGCCCGATATTCGTGCAGAAATAGATCAACAGGGGAAGTCATTTTATGATGTTCTGATTATGGCGTCTATTATTGAGCGGGAAGCGCTGAACGGGGACGACGGGAAGATTATCTCAGGTATTCTATGGAAACGTCTTGCGAGCGACTACCCGTTGCAGGTGGATGCAGTTCTTTCGTATATTACGGGGCGCGGTTCGTTTGCTTTGAGTGCGGATGATCTTGATATTGATTCTCCATATAATGTATATAGGCGGATTGGTTTGCCGCCCACTCCCATATCAAATCCCGGGATAGAGGCAATAGAAGCGGCGCTCTACCCGGAAGAAACGGATTACTGGTATTATTTGCATGATGCGGAGGGGCGTGCGCATTACGCGCGTACATTTGATGAACATAAAGAAAATAAAATAAAATATTTGAGATAAATATGAGTGTATTCAAGCAGCACGGCGTTACCATAGGACTTGTGTGCGTTACTCTTCTAGCGCTTTTGTTTGCGTATCAAGGCAGAACAGGAGCAAAAAACGCATTATTGGAGTTAGAACACATTTCACTTGCGCTTACCGGGCGCATAGCAGACCTGGACGCACTGATTGAAATGCAGGGCTATCAAATCCGTTCACTAAGAGAAGAGGGTTTTATAGAAGGGGATAGCTTCCCTGCGCATGCTGAAACAGTTTCTAGAGCAACTGTCATTATCATTGATGAAGGGAGTGATATCGGTTCAGGATTTTTTATTGATTCAGGGGGCGTTATTGTAACCGCAGCGCATGTTATTGACGCTGCAGGAGATGGTTTTCAGGTACAAACATATGATGGCAGGACATTCGCAGGGAAAACGATAGCAAAAGATAGTAGCGTAGACATTGCGCTTGTGCGTATTGCAGGAGAAGATTTTCCTTCGGTGGCATTGGGCTATTTTCAAAATATTGAAATTGGAGAAGAAATAGGTATCGCGGGGTTTAATCGCGGGCTTTCGCGCATCCTCGTCCACAGAGGCGTTGTGTCTTCAAAGGATGAAGAGGGAGGCACAAAGCAGATAAGTATCAATGCATTTGTGAATAAGGGAAACAGCGGAGGTCCAATTTTTTCTGCGCTCACCGGGCGCGTGATAGGCATGGTGCAGGCGCGCCAAATTGATATTCCCAGCGAGAAACTTATCATACTTCCCCCGAACTATTCCTCGGGATTTGCGATTGGGGGGCTTGATCCGGTAAAGTTCAATGTAGAGCTCTATAATGAAACAGTGGCGCTTGTAGGCGATGTCTCGCAGGTAGGCATAGGATTTGGAGTAGCAAGCGAGCATATACGCGCCCTCGAGCAAAAAATAAAATAGGACGCACGTGTGTGTCCTATTTTTTCTTATTTATCTTGGGAATCTCCCGAGTTGTCCGCATTGGTTGAAAAAATGGAAGAGCAGTATTGGGAGCCATCCCAAAAACCATTTTCTTAAAAGTTTTCTTTGCTCTTCAACGGGTGTCGTTTTGCGTTTTTTTCTTTTTGCGATAGCGATGCCTGTAGTAATAATGATTCCTACAAAGAGGTAAAGGACGATGCCTATAAGTATTTTATCCGCGAAGCTCATTATGCTATCTCCTTGAATTTATTTGGTTTTTACCGTATCATGAGTGCACTAATATGTCAATGAATGCAGTAAAGAAAAAGGTGTTTGTGGCGCTTTCCGGCGGAGTAGATTCGTCGGTCGCGGCTTTGCTGCTTGCGCAAAGCGGGAAATATGAAGTGATTGGTGCGCATATGAAATGTTGGAGTGAGGGCGCGTATTGTACATCGGAGCAGGATGCTGAAGATGCGCGGCGTGTCGCCGAAATATTGAATATCCCGTTTTACGCATTTGATCTTGAGAAAGAATACCGTGCATCAGTATACGAATATATGGTGCGTGAATACAAGGCGGGGCGCACACCAAACCCTGATGTTATGTGCAATAAAGAGATTAAATTCGGCATATTTTTACAAAAAGCGCTGTCTTTGGGGGCGGATTATATTGCTACCGGACACTATGTACGGGGAGACGAACATAATGGCGTGCATACGCTTTCTATCGCCGGAGACCAACACAAGGACCAAAGTTATTTTTTATGGACATTAACGCAAGAACAATTACGTCACGCACTTTTTCCACTGGGGGAGCACACAAAAGACAAAGTGCGGGAGAAGGCGCGTGAATTCGGATTGCCGACTCATGCAAAGAAAGATTCGCAAGGGCTTTGTTTCGTGGGCGATATTGATTTTCGTTCATTTATGCAGGAAATTTTGCCGAAGCGCGAGGGGCAGGTTCTTACTGCCGCAGGAAAAGAGATTGGGACGCATGAAGGAGCGGAATTTTATACGATAGGACAGCGGCATGGCATAGGTATCGGCGGAGGTATCCCATACTATGTTATTTCTACGGATGTACGGACAAATACGATAACAGTGGCGGAGGGTCCGTATGAAGAAGCGTTATTTGCATCAGAGACATATGTAGCCGATATTCATTGGATTGCCGGACGCGCCCCCGTGTTGCCTTTGAAGTGTGATGTGCGCATACGATACAGGCAACCGCTTCAAAAAGCGACAATAGTCCATGATGGAGATCGTATCAAAGTAGAATTTGAGAGTCCGCAGAGAGCTGTAACACCCGGCCAGTCCGTTGTTTTATATGCAACGGAAGAATCGTCTGTCGGCAGACAGATGCTCGGAGGAGGAGTTATTTCTTAATGGCGAGACGCACAATATGATCTAGGAGAGCGGGGAATGAAAGCCCTATTGCTTCTGCAGATTTTGGCAATAGTGACTCTGATGTTAGTCCCGGAAGAGTGTTTATTTCTAATACCCACACGGTGTCGTTTGCGAGCATCATGTCGGTCCGCGAATAATGCCTGCACCCAAGCGCTTTGTGCGCACGGATAGCCGCATCTTGTATGTGTGTTTTTTCGCGCGGGGAAAATCTCCCCGGGCATATTTCCTGCGTTGAGCCGTCGTATTTGCATTGATAATCAAAAAATTTTCCTTTTGGAGGGATTATTTCTATGACGGGAAGCGCATAATATGTTTCTTCCCGGAAGTTTTCAAGCACACCGCATGTTGCCTCTCTCCCGTTAATGTATTTTTCTACCAGTGCTGCTGAATCAATGCGGAGTGCTTCGGTGAGGGCGTCCGCAAGATTTGGGAGCGTGCGCACGATACTGACTCCTACTGATGAGCCTTTCCCTGCGGGCTTAACTACCCAGGGAGGAGCCATTGCCCTATGCACTACGCGGCAGGTGTCTTCAACATCGTCTTCTGGTTTTACTAGGATTGACGGCAGTACTTTGAGTCCCGCACGCGAGAGCAGTTCTTTTGCCACGTTTTTTTTCATGGCAAATCGGGACGCGATAGCGTCCGAACCGGTATACGGAATGGCGTGCCGTTCAAGAATTTTTTGCACTGTTCCGTCTTCCCCATATTCGCCGTGCATCGCATTGAATGCGACATCAACATGCCGGAGAATTGTTTCAGGGGAGCGGACAATCCCTTTGTGGTGCCATTCTCCGTCGCGGGAAATGAATATATCTATGCCTTTATACATCCCTTCAGGGAGGCTTCTCAAAACATTTTCGCCGGTTTTCAGCGAAACATCATATTCGGAAGACGGCCCTCCCCGTAGTATGCCGACGGTTATTTTTGCCATGGTTAGTTATCAAGATTATAAATGAATATCGATTTTCCTGCACGAGCGATGGGGGTTTTACCGCGAAGCCAATCATAGCGGTCTTGTTTCGGGATATCGAATCCCTTTACTGTGGTGCCCCATGCGGTTTGCCGGAGCGTTATTGAAATTGCAAACCACCCTCCGTCCGGTTCTCCTTTTGCCGAATACCATTCCTCGTACGCATCGCCTAGGTAATACCGCGGCGAGCCGCCCCCGAAGTAATTTAGGCGTATATGACTAATTTCTTGTTCGTCCACAAATGCTTTGAGCCGTTTTAAGTCCTGCCCCCAGTCATAGTTGGAATCGACAATATAGGAGTATCCATTGTCAGTACCTCCTGCAAGCGCGTTGTAATAAGAAAGATAATTCGGGAAGGCAAAAAGAACAGTGCCCGCCATCCATAGTAATAAGATGGAAACACACAGGAACTTAGGAATGCGCTTCATCATCATTTCATATAATGATATGAGCCACTCTCTTATCGTCTGCGGGTCGGTAAAGGTGACATGATGGGTCCAGCGGACAATTTCACGCGCTACGATAAGAAAGATAAATGGAAATGTCGGCAAAACATGGCGTACGCCGATATTCAGGGGGCTTGCAATAGAACTTATCCAATAGATAACAACGAATAGTCCGCTTCCGGTAAGTACAAAGTTGTCGCGCATCCATTCAAGAGTAGAGGAAACTGCTTTTTCATGGCTCCGCGCAACCATAACCAAGAATAATATAAGCGCAAGTACTGTCAGGAGATGGAACGCAAGCTGTTCTTTTAGAAGATATGCGACCGGAAAATAATCAAGCCAGCCGTTATTGGTAACTTCGCCCAAAAAGTATGTGGTATTCCCGTGCGTGCCGCGATTAACAACCATAAGGAGACCATGAGCGTATTGCGTGAGCGGGCGCAGCAGCGGGACTTCGCTTAATTGTATGAGCGTTTGTGCAACCGGCTGGAAGCGGACATCTTTTAAGTTAGACTGCATATCCCGTATCTGTATGTCTGGGGGGTAGTGCCAAACATGGAACGCGTATACCGCGTATATAAGCACAAGGCCAATCAGCCCTATCAGAATGAGATTGCCAAGCAGCCGGGCTTCGTGTTTCAAAAAATGCACAAGCCGTTTTGGGAAAGAAGATAAGGAGCGCATATGGTCAAGGTGTGCTAGCAATATCCAGAGCGTCCCTAGAACCACAAATAACGGGATGAGGAGCACGAGGGAGAATTTAAGCAATTGAGCTACCCCAAAAGCAACACCGGCAATGCAGAGGTTTTTTTTGGTGGAGGATGAGAGATATCTAAAAAATGATGCGAGCCCTATAAAAAATGCAAAGGCCGCTGCAAGATCAGTAGTGACATATCGGGCATGCGCGATAATGGTTGGCGAAGTGACGAAAAAGAATAGTGAGAGCAAACCCACCTTCTCGCCATACAAGCTTGAAGCCCAGCGATAGAACAGCCATCCAAACAGCATGGCTAGAAGCATGAGTGGGAGACGGGCCCAAAAAAGAATTTGATCGGGGTTATTTCCTGATTCGTACAAGAACACGGATCCCATTATCCATTGGCCGTTTACATCTGTTTCCCAGGCGGGAATATCAGTGGGGAAGTTTAAATGCAAAAATAAAAGCGGGATTCCTGCGAGGTCTTTTGCAAGCGGAGGATGTTCGGGATTGAGCCGGTAGTCTTGCTCGGCTATATACGAATATGACGCAGGAATATGCGCCAACTCATCCATGATTGCTGATTCCGGGAGTGCAGAAAAGAGCGTCACGACAAAAAGTGCCGCAAGCATGAAAAGAGCTATTGAGTGTGATATGCGATGATTAATCATATTATTTTCTCATGATGAGGTATCCAGTTTCCGGAGAAATGCTAAGTCCCGGGATCTGCTCTCGCAAGCGGAGACGTAGCATTTCATCTTTCTCAAGCATGGCGACAATACAGCTATCGGCGCACGCGATATCCCCGATATCTTCCGGATATAGATAGGTAATGTGTTTTTCAGTTTGTTTTTCTTTACTCCAGCTGTCAGTAACGAACATGATTGACTGAGAAGGCATCGGGAGACTGCGGGTGTCGCCGGGGACGGGTATGCGTACTCCGTCTGCGTTTATTATAATATATTTTTCTATTTCTTGAGGCTGAGCATTCAGCCATCGTCCAATCTCAGTATAGTTAGTGCTAAATGCGTCATATACCTCAACATTCGAGCCCCATCGAAGGACATATTGATTGAATGCCTGCAACGCGCCTGCCAGAAAAAACACAATAAGGAGAAACACCAATTCTTTGCGAATTCTGTGAAGCTGGCGTGCCGCGTGCGGGACCGCGCGTTCTTTTTGGGCAAGCCATCCGCCGATATTATGCATGACTGATGAGAGTGCGTGCGCAGAAATCATCATAACAGGCGGGATGACAAGCAGGGCGCGGAGCGCATGTGGGATGCCCTCGTTAGAAAATATAACCGGAAGCAGCCCCAATATAATCCACCCAAAAAGAAAAAGAGATATCTGCCAGTGTTTTTTTCTGCGCAAGGAAGATGCGTGCATCACAATGCCTAATGCAAATAATATTCCCACAGGGAACCATAGCTCCGGAGCGCCCGAAACATTATGTCTCCAATTGCCGTCACCCTGAAACCAAAACATGCCAAATGTCTGTAATGTATTTTCGATGATGGTGCTGATGGGGGAGGGCGTGTCAAAAACGGAAATTTGTGCCGTGCGTCCCAAAAAGTCCGTTGGGTGGTTTAAGAAATATACGCCGAGCGGAAGCGCTGCGATAACAGCGAAGAACAAAAAAAGAGCAAACGAACACCACATGCATCCTTGTTTCCCAAAACCCCGGAGCCCTTGTTCTTTCCATATCTTGATAAATGGGATAGCTAATAAGAGCGGCATGACACGGTAAGCGATGTATGAATGAAATCCTCCTCCGAAAAAGATGCCGCCTGCGGCAGCAGCGAGTGTCTTTTTTGTGTCAGAAAGGTCTTTTCTAAATGTGAGCCACAAGAAATAAAACCCGAATGTCAGAAAGAACGGAGCCATAATTGCACGAAATCCGATGCGCGAAAAATTAATATGCCAGAATGATGTTGCAAGGAAGAATGCGGCGATGAGCGCTATGAGTTCCGCCCGTTCTTTATGCGTTTCGCGGAACAGCTCTTTTGTAAGGAGATATGTGCCAAGAACGGTAAGAATGCCAAAGAGCGCTGATAGCAGGTGAAGCACCCATATATTGTTTCCGAACAACGAAAATATTCCTGCGGCAAGTATAATGTAAAGCCCTTCTCTTCCGTTGTTCTCGCTATAGAACATTTGAGGGGATCCGGTGTCTAATGTCTGGATTGCATTATTGCCGTTCATCGCTTCGTCCGGGTATATGCCGGGCGGTATGTCGGCCAGATCAAATGTCCGTAAAAAAACAGCAACCAGGAGGACGCAGAGGAGCAATATAATGTGTAACTTTTGCATATATCTATTATAATAGAGAAATATGAATACTACACCGGAACGGCCCTTCTCTTCTCCGCAGGAAGAAATCCAGTGGCTGAGAGGCCAGCTTGAATCAAAAACCAGCCCTGAACAGAATGAACCCACCCTCTCCAAGGAAGCGGCTAAGGAAATATTGCATGAAGTGGTAGAAAAAGCATCACAGCCGTCGGAGTCATACGCATTGCCCGATAGCGATATTAAAAAAAAGGCAGAAAGCATGGAGCAAGAGGAGCACCATGAACAAATAGATGAACTTATGGCCATTGCTCAAGAAAAAGGCATTATATCTGCCTTGAAGGTTGCCCGCAGCATTGGCAATCCTCATATTCTTGATGATTTTCATGATCATTTGATAGAGATTCTGTTGTTTCAGGATGATTCACAGTCATCTTCATCATAAAAACATATGATGCTTATATATGGCATTGTTGCATATCTTCCATTCCTCATAGTAGGCGTTATCGCCATCGGAGTTGTGCTTTATTTTGTAAATCATATGCGCACTCGGCGCCAGCTGGAGCGTTCGTTACAGTTTGTGTTGTATGAGGTCACATTCTCGGAAGAGGAATCTCCCGTAGGGGAGGGGGGCTTTAAGAATTTCATTTCTGTGATGGAGCAGTTTTATAGCGGCATGAGCGCGATCAGCGAAGCAAAAGTCCCATGGGGCATTGGAAAAAATTTTTATGTGCTGGAACTTGCGTTACCCGACATAGGGGAGGAGACCACATTTTATGTCGGCATGCAGCATGCCCATCGGCGTATTTTCGAAAAGCAGCTCGAAAGTCTTTTCCCGCATGCTCGGGCGGAAGTCGTCCAGCATGATTACAATATTTTTAACGCGGAAGGCGCAAGCAAGGGCGCGGTCATAACGCTGTCGAAAAATTTTGCGCTTCCGGTGCGCACCTACGACAAACTGGAAGCCGACCCGCTGGAGGTGCTTGCAAATGCTTTTTCTAAATTGAAGAAAAAGGGAGAAGGAGCGGCTCTTCAAATTATTGTAGAGCCCGCAGAAAAAGAAGTGGTCCGGAAAATACACAAAGCGCGCGAAATGCTTTTAGAGGGCAATTCTCTTTCGCAAAGCGAGGCGAGCGGATGGATGGGAGAGCTTTCAAGAACATTTCGTATATTTTCCAGCTCATCATCTTCAGTAAAGAAAAAAGAAGACCCAAAACAGCGGGTGTATGAGGAGGCGGTAAAATTGGTGGAAGAAAAAATGAATTCCCCCCTCTTTAAAGTAAACATACGCATCATCACTTCTGCCCCCACCGAAGAAGAAGCAGGCGGCATTTTAAAAGAGATATCGTCAGCGTTTCTTCAGTTTTCGGAACCCCAAGGAAATCAATTTATGGTACAAGACATAAAACGATCGAAATTGCAGGAATTCTTTTATCTGTTTTCGTTTCGTATGTTTTCGGGGGCGTCGGCTTCATATATAAACGCTCGTGAGCTTACGAGCGTTTATCACTTTCCGTACGGCGCGGTTTCTGCACCAAGGTTAAAAACTCTTAAGTCAAAAGATGCGCCCGCTCCGGCAAATCTTCCCCAGGAAGGGATTCTTTTGGGCACAAATTCATTCCGTGGAGAGTATCTCCCGGTGCGCATGAAGCTTGATGACCGCAGGCGGCATCAGTATATCATCGGGCAGACAGGAACCGGAAAGTCCGAATTTATGAAAAACATGATCCGCCAGGATATCGAGATCGGGCAGGGGATTTGCGTTATCGATCCGCACGGAGATATGGTGAGCGATATTTTAGGGCAGATTCCTGAAGAGCGTGTTCAGGATGTGATTTATTTTGATCCGGGGAATGTAGATATGCCTATGGGACTTAATTTTCTTGAATATGACGAGCGTTATCCCGAACAAAAAACATTTGTTGTTGATGAACTTCTGGCTATATTTAATAAACTCTACAATATGGAGCTTGCGGGTGGGCCAATGTTTGAGCAATATTTCAGGAATGCCGCACACTTGGTTCTTGAAGACCCGTCATCCGGCAATACCTTATTAGAAATTATCCGTGTGCTTTCTGATAAAGCATTCCGGGATTACAAACTCTCCCGGTCAAAAAATCCTTTGGTGAATGCGTTTTGGAAAGAGATTGCTGAAAAGGCAGGAGGGGAGCACGCGCTTCAGAATATGATCCCGTATATCACTTCAAAATTTGATACATTCCTTTCAAACGAGATTATGCGCCCTATTATTGCGCAACAGCACTCCGCGTTCCAGATGCGCGATGTAATGGATAACGGCAAGATACTACTAGTAAATCTTTCCAAGGGCCGTGTGGGTGAGACAAACTCTGCCTTATTGGGGTTGGTTATCGTCGGCAAAATTCTTATGGCGGCATTTTCCCGGGCAAGCGAAACGCATCAGGAACAGCGGCGGGATTTTTTCTTGTACTTGGATGAGTTTCAAAGCATTACTACGCCCTCTATCGCAACCATTCTTTCGGAAGCACGCAAATATAAGCTCAATCTCATTATGGCGCATCAATTTATCGGCCAGCTATCCGAAGATATACGGAAATCCGTCTTCGGCAATGTCGGGACAATGGTCTCATTCCGCATCGGAAGAGAAGACGCCGAAATCATTGAGAAGCAGTTTGAGCCGGTATTTTCGGCGCACGATCTCACAAACATAGAGAATTTTCAGGCATATATTAAAATGCTTATAGGCGGGCAAACAGCAAAGCCGTTCAATATTCGGACATTCCCTCCGAAAGAAAGCAATGCGGTTGAGGCTGAAGCAATCAAAGAATTGTCCTCCCAGAAATATGGTCGTCCCCGGAAAGAGATAGAGGAGGAAGTTATGAGGCGATACCAATAATCAGCACTATGTTTGTTCCATCATTATTGCAGGCGTTTTCTAATATTAGGGGCGTTTTGACTGCGGATGTCTCAATCTGGCTTTTGCTTACACCGCTTGTTGTGCTGTGGGTTGCTACCGAATTTTACTATGGAGAATACAAGCGTGAGCAGTTTGGATTTTCATCCGCGTTAACATCAGGCATGTCTCTGGTGTGGGTGAGCCTTGTTGCTGTGCGGGTGCTTTTTCTCTTTGATAGAGAAGGAGGCATATTTGCTTTGTTTGAGACATGGATACTTCTGGCATTCGTGCTGTACGGATTATTTATTGTGTATGCATCCTTCACGCATATTGTTACGCTTCGGGCGATGGGGAAGGTTGCGGCACCCTCCCTTTTGTATTTTCTTTCCATTGTTGCGGTTATCTTGGGGGAAGGAACGCTTGCGCTTAACTATTATATCCTTCTCGCGTTTAGCATTGTTTTTATTGTATTAGTTGCATTCTTTTTTATTATTAAACGATATTTTTTGGGACTGCGCGGCGATATTGAGCGGGTCAAAGAAGCCGGCAGCAAACCAAAGATGTAAATATTTATGGAGCAGCGATTTTTAGCGAAGGATTACATATTAGCATTTTTTTCTGGGCTTTTAACCGGACTTTTACTCTTGCCGGTGCTCCGGAATCTTGATGCCGGTATCCCATACCAGTCATGGGTTCTTCTTGTCGGGTTCCCGTTTTTGATGATATTCGGCCTTTTTGTGGGAGGGGTGCTGTCGCGGTGGGTGCGTATCTTTTTTCAGGCAAGCAAGTTTGCGGTAACTGGGTTTTTGAATATGGCGGTTGATTTTGGGGTGTTGAACCTTCTTATATCGTTTACCGGCATAAGTATGGGGGCATATTTTTCAGTATTCAAAGGCGCATCGTTTATCGTTGCAAATATCAATAGTTATTTCTGGAACAAATTTTGGACATTCCGGAAAAAGATTCCGGCGCATTTGGAATCTCTCGAATCGGTTCCCGGCGCGCAGAAGCAGGCGCCAAAAGAATATGCCCAGTTCTTCATCGTGAGCGTTATCGGTCTTTTGATAAATGTCGGTGCGGCAACACTGGTGGTCAATGTTGTCGGTGCGCAATTTGACTTGGGCGCAAACGCATGGGCAAATGTCGGTGCGGTTGCCGGTTCTGCTGCAGGACTTTTGTGGAACTTTATCGGCTACAAACTCATCGTATTTAAATCATAATGTTTCTTTTTGGTGTGTGATTGAGGCGCATCCTATAACTACAAAATCCTGTGTTCGCTGCGAGGATGAGTTTTTGGGTGAGGCGTGGAGAAACGCGTGCTGGGACTGTTACGAATATGTTGTAGAGGGGCAGGAATTTTTTACGGAACGCATTATCTCTGACGACGCTCCCCGCCATTACGAGAACGGATTTTTCCTTTGGGAGAAAGAAGACAAGGGCTATTACTGGTTCTCTCCCGATGAGCGCTGCGTATTGGTGCCTGAAAAATTTCACGAGTCAAAAACGCTTAAGCAGGTGATGCGTAAGCGCGCGTTACGATACACCGAAAACGAGCACTTTGATAAGGTTATGCTTTTGTGCAGAAACGCGCACATAAAAGACGGCGTGTGGCTTACGAATGAATTTATCCATCTGTTCTCCGATTTGTTCGGGAAGGGGTGCGCGTATTCAATTGAGGTGTGGGACGGTGACGATATTATCGGGGGGCTATTCGGGCTTCGCATGCCGTCATATCGTTCCGTAGAATCTATGTTCAGCATACAAAATGATATGTCAAAACTCGCCTTACGCCATGTATGTAGCCTTGAGCGGGGGCATAGGAGCATTATTGATCTTCAGATGGCCTCCAGGCACCTATTATCACTTGGTGCTGATGTTATTTCTCGTGATGAGTTTTTGTATCACATCAAAAAAACACCATAAACGGCTTTATTGAGTATGGGTACAAAATACGATATTCTAAGGACATGCAACGGTATAATCCGAAAAAAATAGAAAAGAAATGGGCAGAAAAGTGGGAGCAGGAAGCGGTGTACGAGCCAGACATGAAAAAGGCAAAAAGGCCTTTTTATAATTTAATGATGTTCCCGTACCCGTCGGCAGAAGGTCTGCATGTGGGCAATATGTACGCATTCGTGGGTGCTGACATTTATGGGCGTAAAAAACGGATGGAGGGCAATGATGTGTTTGAGCCCATTGGCCTTGATGGATTTGGGATACACTCAGAAAATTATGCACTCAAGATCGGTGCGCATCCGATGAAGCTTGCCGAAAAAAGTGAAAAGAATTTTTATAAGCAATTACAGATGATCGGAAACGGGTTTGCGTGGAACGAGCGGCTCGAAACATACAATCCCGAATATTACCGCTGGACGCAGTGGGTTTTCGTGCAGATGTTCAAGCAGGGGCTTGCGTATCGTAAAAAAGCAAAGGTAAACTGGTGCCCGGGATGCAAGACCGTGCTTTCGGATGAGCAGGTGATTGCGGGTGCGTGCGAACGGTGCGATAGCATTGTTATTAAAAAAGAACTTGAGCAATGGTTTTTTAAGATTACGGATTACGCAAAGCGCTTGCTCGGTGATCTTGAAAAGATAGATTGGTCTGAAAAAGTAAAAATTGCGCAAAAAAACTGGATAGGCGAGAGTGAGGGTGCGCGCATCACATTTGCGCTCCGAGGCGTTCCAGGCCATGCAGACAACAAACACAGTGTAGAGGTTTTTACGACGCGTCCCGATACGCTTTTTGGTGTAACATTTATAGCGATTTCGGCGGAGCTTGCAAAAAGATGGATAGATGCTGGCTGGCAAGCAAGCCCTGAAGTTGGTAAGTATATTGAAAAGACTCTTGCTGGGCAGGCAATGCCGCATGGCGTTACCGAAAAAGAAGACAAGACAGGGATAGACGCCGGTTTTAAGGCGATCCACCCTATTACTGGTGAAGCAATTCCCGTCTGGGTTGTAAATTATGTATTGGGCGATGTGGGGACAGGCGCTATTATGGCGGTTCCCGCACACGACCAGCGCGACTTTGAGTTTGCAAAGAAGTTTAATCTTCCTGCAATCATGGTGGTGTGCCCTCATTATCCTGCCAAGACTTGTCCGGTGCTGGACGAAGCATACACGGGGGAAGGGCATATGATTGCCTCTGGCGAGTTCAACGGGCAACAAAACGAACAAGTAAAATGGGGTATTACAAAAAAAGTCGGAGGCGAACGGATAACGACATATCGTCTCCGAGATTGGCTTATATCGCGCCAGCGCTACTGGGGTCCGCCGATTCCCATGGTTTTTTGCGAGGCATGCAAAGAGCAGGGAAGGGGCGAACGGGACGACATGCCGGGGTGGTATACAGTTCCTGTGGGTGAATTGCCGGTAGAGCTTCCATATGTAAAAAACTTTAAACCGACGGGGGAGGCAACATCTCCGCTTGCGGCGGTGTCATCATTTTACGAAGTGGATTGCCCAGCGTGTGGCACAAAGGCACAACGCGAAACGGATGTATCCGACACTTTTTTGGATTCAGCATGGTATTATCTGCGCTACCCTTCAGTAACCGAAAAAAATGCTCCATGGAACGCGGATATTACAAAGAATTGGCTTCCGGTAGATATGTATATCGGGGGTGCGGAACACGCAGTGCTCCATCTTTTGTATACCCGGTTTTTAGCGAAAGCATTTTTTGACTGGAAACTCATTGATTTTGATGAACCGTTTGTGCGGTTTCGTGCGCATGGTCTTTTGATAAAGGACGGTGCGAAGATGTCGAAATCGCGCGGGAATGTTATCAATCCCGATGTATACATAAAAGCGTACGGCGCGGATGCGTTCCGGATGTATCTTATGTTTTTGGGCCCCTTTGAGCAGGGGGGGGATTTTCGCGATGAGGGGATTAAGGGTGTTACGCGTTTTTTGGAACGCATGTGGAATCTTGCCCATACCGTAGCAGGAAATGACGAAGTGGGCACAGTTCCGGAGCGCGGCGCTGTGGAAAAAATACTTCACCAGACTATTAAAAAGGTTACTGAAGACATTGAGTTGCTCAACTATAATACGGCAATATCGCAGCTCATGATACTGCTCCGTGAGTACGAGAATAATACATCAGCAGTCGCCAAAGAAGACATGAGGGTGTGCGCACAGCTCCTGGCGCCCTTTGCGCCGTTTCTTGCGGAAGAGCTATGGTATATGTTCGGCGGAGACGGACCTGTGCATGTTTCTTCGTGGCCGTTGTTTGAGGAATCAAAGATACAAGAGGACGCCTTTGAGCTTGTGGTCCAGATAAACGGAAAAATGCGCGACAAGTTTCAGGCGCCAAGCACAATCTCAAAAGAGGACATGGAAAAAGAAGCGCTTTCCCGTCCGCGCGTGCAAGAATTGCTCGCAGGAAAACAGCCGAAAAAAGTTATCATCATTCCAAAGCGGCTCGTAAATATTGTACTATAAAATAAACAGTTGCTTTGATAGGGGTGAGGAATGAAAAAAATCGTCATCGTTTTGTACATGGGCTGCCTGTATGCCGTGTTCGCGTTTTCTCTATTTTGTGCGAATACATCATTTCGGGGAGATGCAAAAACTGCCGTTATCTTTATTGATAAAGAGCTGACATTTCAAGGATATGTGCCTGCGTTTCTGCGCGCGCAATATGAACTGTATTATTTTTATGCACAAGGATACCGTGCGCGCATCGTATTTCGTGCCGATGAGACGATCATCAAAGAATTTTTGTTGGATAACAAAATACACGCACTTTCTTATTTCGGGCATGCAAGTTTTCCGGCAATAGCAGGACTGGGAGCGGGAGACTGGCAAGCGGCACTATATAATGGGTATGTCGAAAAGTACGAACATCTCGGTCTTGCGTCTGATGATGCAGAACGCCTGGCAGATGTGCAGAGTAGGAATTTCGGTTTAGACATAGTGAGGAACAACTCATGCTATTCGCTTGCGGGGACGGCTCTCGCCCGGTTATTTGTACAGTCTGGCGGCGTCTATTATGGCTCAAAAGGGTACTATTTCCCTACGCCCACATACCGCTCGGACACGAGCATGTTTTTGGAACAATACAATGTTCCATAAATAAAAAGCCCTGTGAAAGGGGCTTTTTTATGGAAATAAACGGCTCACACCCCCGTGTGAGCCGTTTATTTGGAAGCTTCGGCGCCTTATTTTATAGGGCGTAAAGGTATTGAATCAATGATTCTCTAATTATTAAAAAATAAGTCTATATTTTGTCAAAAATATATGCTTTTTTTATTTAAAAATAAGGCATTTTTATACTTATCCACAGTTTATGCAGAGAATTTATTGACAAAAATACTGGTACATATACCATAAAGTTATGGTTCCAGAGCTCCAAACAGTCCTTAAGAGCATAGGATTGAACGATAAAGAAATATCAGTGTATGACGCCCTCCTGCCTCTCGGACGAGGCACGGTGCGTGAGCTGTCTACTCGGACCGGTATAAACAGGGGGACTGTTCACGACATTCTGGAGATTCTTCTCGAAAAAGGTCTTTTAGTATCTGAGCGCCAGGGTTCGCGGCGGCGTTTTCTACTCGCACCTCCCGAAAATATTATTTCGGTGTTGGAAGAAAAAAAACGATCCCTTCATGATCAGGCAAAGAAATTTGAAGAAGCAATGCCGCAACTCAAATCATTGTATGCCAAGCAAGGCGGGCGGCCCCGGGTAGAGTATTTTGATTCTGATGAGGGTATTAAAAAGATCCTTGAAGATGTGCTGGAAACACTGCATACCCATGCAGACAAAAAAGAATATGTGCTCTATTCGTCAAAGTCCGTACGCAATTATTTGTACAAACTCTTCCCGAATTTTACAAAAGAAAAAGTGAAGCGGAACATTTTCACAAAAGTTATCGGGCTGGGGGAGGGAGCAGATCCGAAACACATAACTATGGCTGAACGAAAAACTATCAATCATGATGCTCCTGCCTATATGATCGTATACGGACCGAAGATAGCCTTGATATCAGTAGCGGAGGACGATATGCCGTTTGGTGTTCTTATTGATGATGAAAAAATATCAGGAACGCAACGATTACTATTTGATGAACTCTGGGAGAGGCTTGAACAGTAATATATGTGTGGCATCGTTGGATACATAGGAAAGAAAGATGGACTAGCAGTCGTTACTAAAGGCCTTGAGCGCCTTGAGTATCGCGGATATGATTCTGCGGGTGTAGCATTCTTAGGAAAGCGAAGTCCTCATTTGCGCGTGGTAAAAACAGTAGGCCGTCTTCAGGCGCTTACCAGGGCGCTTTCAGGAAATGCATCGAAAGAACAGACGGCAGTCATCGGGCATACCCGTTGGGCAACACATGGCGTTCCTACGAAACAAAATGCGCATCCGCACATAGGATGCAAAAAGGAGATAGCAGTCGTGCATAACGGCATCATAGAGAATCATGATGTGTTGCGCGAAGCGCTTGTTCGCGAAGGTCATACATTCCGCTCCCATACTGATTCAGAAGTATTGGTGCACCTCATTGAGCGGATGCTCTTATTCGGCGCCCCGTCTCTCGAAGATGCTCTGCGCCAAGCGCTGCATCATGTGCGCGGCACATTTGGGATAGCGGCATTCTCTTCGCGTTGGCCGGATACGATTGTTGCTGCGCGCCGGGGTTCTCCGCTTCTTGTTGGAATAGGGAAAGATGGAGAATACGTGGTGGCGTCAGACGCAAGCGCTATTGCGGAGCACACAAAACAGGTGTTGTATCTTAATGACAACGAAATGGTATCTTTGTCGCCGGCGGGGCATCGGGTGTTTGACATCGCAAATAATACACTTACAAAATCCGCGACTGTTGTTGATTGGACTATAGAGGAATCTCAAAAAGGAGGCTTCCCGCATTTTATGCTGAAAGAAATACATGAAATACCCGAAGTGATACAGAATGCGCTGCGGGGGCGCGTGCTTGCTAAAGAAAATAGCGTAAAGCTCGGGGGACTTGAGCCAATCCAAAAAAAATTAGCGTCAATACAGCGCGTTATCATCGTTGCATGCGGGACTTCGTATTATGCGGGCTTGATAGGCAAGTATCTCATAGAACGCATGGCGAAATTGCCGGTTGAAGTAGTCTATGCATCTGAGTTCCGATATGCGCCGCATGTGATAGATAGGCATGTGTTAGTGATTGCTATTTCGCAGTCGGGAGAAACAGCCGATACGCTTGAAGCGGTGAAAGAAGCAAAGCGGGAGCGTGCGCTTACTCTTGGTATTGTGAATGTCGTCGGGTCTTCTATCGCGCGCGAGGTGCATGCGGGGATATATAATCACGCGGGCCCCGAGATAGCGGTGGCCTCAACAAAGGCGTTTGTCTCGCAGCTTGCGGTGCTTGCGCTTTTTTCAGCGTACATAGGAGAGATGAGAAATACATTTTCAGAGGAAGAGCGTAAAGCATTCTTAAAAGATTTGCTGTCCCTTCCTCACAAATGCAAGCTTGTGCTGAAAGAAAGTAATACGGTAAAAAAAATAGCAAAAAAATTCCATACTGTGGGCGATGTTATGTTCTTGGGAAGGAAATATAATTGGCCGACAGCGCTTGAAGGTTCTTTGAAGCTGAAAGAAATATCCTATATCCACGCGGAAGGATATCCGGCGGGAGAAATAAAGCACGGCCCTATTGCATTGATTGATGCGAATATTCCTACGATTGTAATAGCGCTCAAGGATAGCGTGTATGAAAAGACAGTCTCCGCTATTCAGGAGATACGCGCCCGCAAGGGGCCGGTTATTGCCGTTGCTTCGGTAGGCGATGACGCAATTTTGAAATATACACAGTATGTTATGTTTATTCCGCAGATACGGGAGTCGCTTAGTCCTATGCTTGCGGTTATTCCGTTGCAGCTTTTTGCATATTATGTTTCTGTATTCCGGGGGACTGATGTCGACAAACCTAGGAATCTTGCGAAGAGCGTTACGGTGGAATAGATTTTTATTACCCTAACCCAGTTTTTATGAAAAAAGACCCATCAAAGAAGAAGAACATTGTTGTCATCGGTGGAGGAACAGGCACCTATACTGTTCTTTCGGGGCTTAAAAAATATCCGGTCACGCTTTCGGCTATTATCTCTATGGCTGATGACGGCGGCTCTACGGGGCTCCTGCGCGAGGAATTCGGTATGCTTCCTGCAGGGGATGTGCGCCGTGCGCTTGTCGCTCTCTCTCCTCAAGAGAATGAATTTTTGGCACGTCTCTTTACCTATCGCTTTAAAGAAGGAGGCATGAATGGTCATAGTTTTGGTAATCTTATTTTGACTGCGCTTGAGCGTACCACTGGCAGTTTTGAAAGTGCGGTTGAAAAGGCGGCAGAGCTATTAGATGTGCACGATAATTATGTTATTCCGGTAACACTTTCCAATGTCCGGCTGTTTGCCGAACTTGAAGATGGGTCAGTCATACAGGGAGAGACAAATATAGACATTCCGAAGCATGACGGAACGCTCAAAATAACGCGCGTGTGGCTTGAGCCGAAAGCGCGGGCGAATATCAAGGCTGTACGTGCCATTAAACGCGCGGACCTTATTGTGATAGGCCCGGGCGATCTTTATACAAGCATCATTCCGAATCTCCTTGTGTCGGGGGTGCAAAAAGCACTCTTGGAGTCAAAGGCACGCAAGATCTATGTCATGAATTTGATGACAAAATTCGGGGAGACGCATGGATTTGTAGCACAGGACTTTATACACACTATTGAGTCGTATCTTGAACCGGGATTTTTTGATGCGATCCTTGTAAATACAGGAAAGCCTCAGGAAAAAGTTTTGAAAAAATACCGCACAGAGCAGGCATACATGGTAGATAATTATTTTGAGCGCACAAAGCCCGGTTACCGCGGAAAATCTAAATTGATAAAAGCGCCATTTATCCGCGGGAGCGATCTCGTGCGGCATGATACAAAAAAACTTGCTGAGACCATCTATAAATTATCCGAAAAGGCGAGGTGGTAAAATAAATTGCCACACTATAATAGTGTGGCAATTGTTTTATGTTCTTTGTGTTGCAATCCACCGTTTACATGCGGTGAATGCCGCTTCGTAGGTCTCGTTTTCAAAAAAGAATGTGTACTGCTCTGCGCTCGCGGGAATTTTTATCTCTATTTTTTCATTTTCCCAGAGCACTACCAGGGATGATTCTTTGTTTGCGATAAGAGACACCGGAATCTCTTTCCATGGTTTGAATGTTGGGCTGTTTTTTGCGATGATCATTTTTTTATCTGTGCAGACAACCCATGCGAGGAAAAAAGTATTGCCGTCTACCCAGCGGGATGCGTCGTACTTCACCCGTGAGAGCTGCCAGACATTCTGAGCGCGATCAGAGCCTTCGAGTGTGTTTTTTTTAAGATATGTTTCTGCGGCCGTGCGCATCTCTTCTTTGGATGGATTCGGGAACGGGTTTATTTTTTTTATAAAACGAACGAATACTACAGCGAATTTTTTTATCATTCGTATACCTCCCGGATTTGTATTATATTGTTGAGTCCAACCACTACTGCTCCTGCGGGTACATCTTGCGTGATAATCGCGTTAGCTCCGATAATGGCACCGTCCCCGATACGCAATGCACCTTTGTTATTTTTTTGCGTTGAGACGAGGTTGGAGTGTATGCCCGTTTTAACATGTTCGCCGATAACAGTTTTATTTTTTTGAATGCCGTCGTAATTCGCGGTAATAGTACTTGCGCCGATATTGGTATGTCTGCCAATCTTCGTATCCCCGAGATAACAGAAATGCTTTGCGGTGACATGCTCCATGATGGTACTCCGTGTTATTTCTGTATTGGGTCCCGTGGCAACATCACTACCGATGCATGCATCAATAATATGTCCTCCTATGTTGCATCGGGAGCCTATCGTGCTTCGGGTGAGCCGGGTGCCCGGCTGTATCATGGTGTGTTCGCCGATATGCGTTTCTCCAAAAAAATACACATGCGGTCCGATAACACTGCCTGCACCGATATGAAGGCTATCGAGTCCGCTCGGGAGCCACACATAGACGGTCTCCCAGTCGACAAAAACGACATTTTTGAATCTTTTATTGATGAAATCTATATCAACCAGGTCATATAACTTTTTGCCTTCTCTGTATAAAGAGAGGGATTGCTCATGATCCATTATACGCTCCTTTTTCAAATAATATGCTGCAGATACCATACTTGAAAAATTTGATTTTGTCTAGATAAAAACCCCGGGGATGCCGGGGTTGTTTTTTTTATGTCATATGATTGATAAGGAACGGGAGTGATGTCAGGGGCGCTATAATGAGGAGTGCTTCTCCTGTCTGGTATAACATGATCTCTATCTGCGTGCTTCGAAGGGACTTTTTTTCATAGTCTTTTTCGCGCTCTTGTACTAACCCCGCGTATTGTTCTGCCACCACATACATAGCCGTGACAATGATAGCTACAGGACCAATAAATATAACCCATGGCAATATTGTCACCGACGGATGTATTATGTTGTCGATAATACCGAATCCTGTTGCTATAGAAACAGCAGGGAGAATCATCTGCATGCCGCGCATGAGCTGTACGCGCTTATCTTTGTCGCGCAGAGCAAATCCGGACGAGAAGCCCACAATAATGGCCGATAAAAACATAGGATCCATAGCGGTCTTTTTTGTTGTCATAAGTATTGCTATCGCCGGACTTGCATATAATGTAAGCGTTTTTTCGGGGACGGGCATGATATCAAATGCTACAAGGGCTACCGTAACTGCAAAGATGAACCAGAGCGTCGCTATGCTGAAGAGCATGTTTATTTTTAAATTTCCCATTTCGCACACCTCGTGCTTTGTTTTTTTCCGTTCCAACCATATCATATATGTGATGGCTGTTCAAGTATAAAAAAATCCGCCCTCTATACGGGGGCGGATACTATGTATGTGCTATTCTGCGCCTTTTTGCCTTCGTTTATTTTTTTCTATGATAGTGAGAAATGTTCCACGGTCTATCTGCTCTTCGCGAAGAAGTGTTTCCTTTAGATCAAGCAGTGTGTCCTCATTGTCGCTGATAATTTTCTCCGCTTGCGTCCGCAGATCTTGCAGTATGGCATCTATCTCTAAATCTATTTTTTGCAGCAGTGCCTCAGAATTTGCCTGTTGGCCTTCGGGCATGCCGTACTGTGCCTGGTGCGGTGCGGTAATGCAGCGGGGGCCGATTGCTTTGGACATACCCCATTTAGTGACCATGTTATAAGCAAGCCCAGTGACTTGTTCCAGGTCCGCAGAAACGCCTCTGCAGTTATCCCCGTAAACTTTATGTTCCGCTACATAGCTTCCCAGCCCCATCGCGATATCTGCTTCTATTTGTTCTCGGGAAAAAAGCTGAATATCTTCCTCGGCTATGGTCCTGACATACCCTCCCGCAGTGCGGCGTGGAACAATGGAGACTATTTCTACCCGTTTGCCGCCTCGTCCCTCAAAGTGGTAGCCGACAAGGGCGTGGCCTGCTTCGTGTGTCGCTATGCGGTCTCTTTGTTTGTGGGAAACAGTGATGCTTTTTCTTCTTGCTCCGAGATGCACTTTATCGATTGCTTCATCAAAGTGCTTTTGCTGTACTGAATTCGCTTTTTCCCGTATAGCAAGGAGCGTTGCATCGTTGACTATATTTTCGAGTTCTGCGCCTGAGTGTTGGAATGTTTTTTCCGCTATCGTTTTCAGGTCGAGATCATCGCCCCGTTTGATCTTCTGCGCGTATAGTTCAAGTATTGCGAGCCGGTCTTTTTTCAGAGGAAGCTCGAAATATACTTTTCTGTCGAATCGCCCGGGCCGGACAAGCGCTGGGTCAAGGACATCGTCCCGGTTTGTAGCACCGATAACGATTATGCTTTCGTTATTTTCGAACCCGTCCATTTCGGTGAGAAGCTGCCCCAGGGTTTGTTCGTATTCATCATGCCCGCCGATTTTGACATTGCTTCGGGCTTTTCCTACTGCGTCAAGCTCATCGATAAAAAGTATAACCTTCCCGCCCTTTTCTACGATTTTTCGTGCACGCCCGAATAGATCTCGTATCTTGCTTGCGCCCGCACCAACGAACAACTCAACATTTTCGGATGCCGAGCCGTGAATGAACGAAACGCCCGCTTCGCCGGCTATCGCTTTTGCAAGAAGTGTTTTTCCTGTTCCCGGGGGCCCGATAAAAAGAGCACCGTTTGGCATGCGCCCCCCCATATCCTTAAACCGTTCGGGTTCTTTTAAGGAGTCGATAAGTTCTTGTGCTTCGATCTTTGCGTCTTCAAGCCCCGCGACATCCTTGAATGTGAGCTTTCCTTTTTCGGGGTCGTAGAGTTTCGCTTTGCTTTTCATAAAGCTAAATAGCGTAGCACCTCCTCCGGCATTCCGCTTCACCATATAGAGGAATAACAGGATGAGCATGCCCCAGAAAATGAATTGGCTATACTTTTGTACCATGTAGCCTATTCCTGTTGAGCGAAGATCGGTAAAATCAACCTTTGTCAGGTCGCCTCCTTTTTGAGCCAGGAGCGTGCTTATGGTATCCAGTGCGGCACCTTCCTGGATGGGCATTGAATATATTTTAGAGGTATCGTCGGCGGTCGTTTTTATGACGATCTCAAGATATGTTTCTCGGACATTAATAGTTGCTTCTGCTGTCTCGGCGTCATTTATCATAAGCACAAGATCGTTGTAGCTGATATTGCTCTGGGATTTGCGGGCGTCTATGGTGTTTACCAAAAGAAAAACGCCGGCAACAACCACGACAAGCAGTACCGGAGCTAGTCGTTTCAGCCACTTCATAAGCGGAGTCGGATTCTTGTTATTCTTGAACATGATATCTCCTTTCCGTAAGAATCATTTTTTTTCAATGAAATATCCCTGAAATTATACGGAATTTTTTTTTATAAATCAATACCTTATCAATGTAGGTATAATATGGTATAGTAGCCTCATATTTTTTACTGTGCATATGGAAATCGTTCAACTCACACAAGAAACGGAACAGGCCTGTTTATTCCAGGCGGTGAAGATATTAAAAAGCGGAGGTGTTGTCGTCTTCCCGACTGACACTGTATATGGCCTTGCGGCGGGCATAGATAACGAAAGCGCTTTGGAAAAAATATTTGTTATCAAGAGCCGTCCGAAAGAAAAGCCGCTTTCCGTATTTGCTCCTTCCGTTGAGGGCGTTAATTCAATTGCATATGTGGCTGACTCTCGGGTGCAGAAATTTCTGCAAGAAATTTGGCCAGGAAAGATAACCTGTGTTCTGCCTGCACGCGGGTGGGTTTCGCAATCAATACTCTCCCGGCCGAATAATGATATCCTGCACGCAAAACAGGGGTATGGGATAGGGGTGCGTATCCCAGAGCATCCGTTTACCCTCCAGGTAGTCCGTGCCTACAACGCAGGCATTACCGGGACGTCCGCGAATGTTACCGGGCGGGGACCGTATACTGATAGTAAGGATGTCATTCGTGAATTTTCAAAATTTCCTTTCCAGCCCGATCTTATTATTGATGCGGGCAAGCTGCCTGATTCTATTCCGTCGACGGTCATTGATTGTACCACATGGCCTCCAGTGACGCTTCGCGAAGGAGCGGTAAAGAAGGAGGAGTACCAGCCGTTCTTGTATGCAGGCGGAAGGAATGCATAAATATGAAAGATAAAGAAATTAGAATACTCATACAGAAAGAAGCAAAACGCCAGCAGGATACGATTGATCTTATTGCATCAGAAAATTATGTTTCCTGGGATGTTCGCGAAGCTGCGGCATCTGTATTTACAAATAAATATTCCGAAGGATACCCGGGGGAGCGGTACTATGCAGGAAATCGCGTTGTAGATGAGCTCGAAACTCTTGTTATGAAGCGGGCGCTTAAGCTTTTTGGTGCGTCCCCCAATACATGGGGAGTGAACGTCCAGGCGCTTTCCGGAGCTCCCGCGAATTTTTGGGCGTATTTTGCGCTTGCTCGTCCGGGAGAAAAAATACTCGCGCAGGCGATTGACCAGGGGGGGCATTTAACACATGGCGCTTCCGTAAGCCATACTGCTGCCATCTGGAAATGGGCGCATTACGGCGTTGATGCACACACGCACCGGCTTGATTACGATGTCGTAAGAAAGATAGCAAAAAAAGAAAAGCCAAAAGTTATTGTGGCGGGCGCTTCAGCATATTCGCGGACAATCAACTTTAAGCGCTTCCGGGAGATAGCCGATGAGGTGGGCGCGTATCTTCTCGTTGACATGTCTCATATAGCGGGACTCGTTGCAGGCAATGCCCACCCATCGCCGTTTCCGTTTGCTGATGTCGTTACTTCAACAACGCACAAAACATTACGCGGTCCGCGGGGAGCGCTTGTGTTTTTCCGGAAAGAGTTTGAAAAAAGCATAAATGCTTCAGTCTTCCCAAAGGGGCAAGGCGGGCCGCATCAGCACCAAACCGCATCAATCGGCGTTGCGCTCTATGAAGCGATGCAGCCGTCATTTAAAGCATATGTCCGTCAAACCATTAACAATGCTCAGGCGCTTGCAGAGGCTTTCAAAAAACTCGGGCATGTCATCATTTCTGGCGGTACGGATAACCATCTTTTTTTAATTGATCTTTCCGGCGTTGGCGTATTCGGGAAAGAGGCGCAGGAACTCCTTGAGCGCGCACATATTATCGTGAATATGAATAGTACCCCGGGCGATACGCGTAAACCCCGTGATCCTTCAGGCATCCGCCTGGGAACGCCTGCGGTGACTACGCGTGGCATGAAAGAGGCGGACATGCGGGTTCTTGCCGGTTACATGGATGCGGTTCTCAAAAAAAAGAAGAAGCCGGAGCTGGTGCAGAAAGAAGTAAAAAAAATATCGTTATGCTTTCCGGTTCTGCGTTGACGAGTGTTTTATTTTCTTGTATTCTATAGAAAAATATTTCTTTAATATAATGATGGAGCAAATATGCCCATATTACTTGATGGAAAAAAATTAGCAGATGCCGTATTGGCTGATGTAAAAGAGCAGATAGCAAAACTCCCGCGCAAGCCGAAGCTTGTTATTTTTTTTGTAGCGAGCGGCAAACCGGAAACGGACGGTCCGACACAGAGCTTTATCGCCCAAAAAAAGAAGTCAGGCGAAAGACTGGGGGTTGAGATTGAGATTCGTGAGTTCGGGTATGTAGGAAGAGATGAATTGGGAGAAGAAGTCCAGAAGGCGGGAGGCGACCCATCCATAGATGGCATCATAGTCCAATTGCCGATCCCCGGGTTAAGTTACCAAGACAGGCAGAAAGTATTAGATTATATTCCCATAGAAAAAGATGTTGATTTGTTGTCAGGGCAAGCAATGGGACAAGGTTTTCGGCATATGAATGAGCTTGTGTGGCCACCGATTGTATCTGCCGTAAAGCATTTTTTTAAGGCATATGGGATAGCATACAAGAAGAAACGAATTGCCATCGTGGCGCGGGGGAAATTAGTGGGTAGCGCGATAGATACCTGGTTTAAGCGACCGGATGAAGATATTGGTCCCATTGTTATCACAAAACACACCGAACGCCCTGAAGAATTACTGCGTATGGCGGACATTGTTATTGCAGGAATCCCGAATGCGCCAAATACCATTACGGGGGATATGGTGAAAGATGGCGTAGTAGTTGTTGATGCCGGCAGTTTCAAGGTAGGCGGCGTGCTTCTAGGAAATGTAGATTTTGAAAGTGTTTCTAAAAAGGCGTCTTACATCACGCCGGTTCCCGGGGGAGTAGGGCCTCTAATGGTCGCGTATGTCTATAAGAACCTATACGAGCTGGCTGCAAAAAAGCTTCGCATATAAGCTCTGGACACTATCGTCCAGAGCTTTTTATTTGATGGAGAAGCATTGACTCCGTTAGGCAAAAATCAAAGCGTCTTATTACCGCAGCCGCTAATCGTCTTCAAGGATATGTGTAGAAGGTCTATTGTTTCTCTTGGTATTGTTTTTCTTCCGTAAGATGCGGGTGCAGTTTTTGATTTTAGCTAAACGGGGTTGACTTCTTCTAAATTTTTATGTATCATATTTTGATTAGAAGTACTCTTAAAAAATAAAAAAAGGAGATGCCGTATGGCAGACATATCCATGTACAATGAGGATGACGAATTTCTGGAAGATATTTTTGGTTATGATGACGACGCGGACAAAGACGAAGTAGACAGCGCATTTAAGGCTTTTCGTGTTGATGCGCGCAAAGAGGGGAATGAGCTTTCTCCTTATCTTTCCGGCAGCGTTCACAGAGGCACGCTCTACATGTATGTTGCTGAGGTATCTGTACACCAGCCGTTTGGCTCATACAAAGAAGAGTTGCGGTGTGCTGCACTTATCGCAGCGTGCAAGAAGCAGGCGCAGAGATACCGGCATGAACATAAGAACATGCGCTATGCTGTGCTTATGCAGAGGCAATACCGTATGTATTGCCATACTTTTACAAAGAAGAATCTTCGGCTGGTCTTATACATTGCCCGAAGGTGCGCACTCAAGGGACTTCCGTGGCAGGATGCTATCCAGGCCGGAAATATCGGCCTCATGAAAGCAGTTGAAAGATTTGATCACAAGCGGGGGTATAAATTTTCAACATATGCCAGCTGGTGGATACTCCAGGCTATAACGCGCGAAATAGCATCGGATAAGTTAGTAAAGGTTCCTGTATACATTATTGAGAGAAGAAGCCGTGTTTTTGCTGCAATAAAGACATTTCGTGCCGAACACGGACGCCGCCCAACAGTGCAAGAGCTTGTCGAAAAGACTGGCATACGACCTTCTGTTGCGTTTGCTATTCTGGATTCGCAGATGTTTCATGTATCTCTGGATGATGTCACGTACAGTGAAGACGGGAAGCCGCAATCGCTCATAGAAACCGTTGAGGATGAGTCCGCATGCAATCAGGAGTCTTCTCTTGCGGAGCGCGATATGAAGATACTTCTTCACGAAGCACTTGATACTCTGGATTCTCGGGAACGTAAGATAATAGAAAAAAGGTTTGGCATGGACGGCGATAAAGCACAGACATTAGATGCTATCGGGGCCTCGTTCAAGCTTACGCGTGAGCGCATACGCCAGATAGAAAGGAGAGCCCTTGAAAAACTGGCAAAGAGCCCGTTAGCCTCACGCCTGAAGGACTTTTTGTATATCCAATAAATAAAAGCCGCAGCAATGCGGCTTTTTATTATAATAGTTGTGCGTTATGTATTAGCGAAAGATGTCTTTGGTGTGTAAAATAAATAGTATGAAGTTCTCTCTATATAGTAAGGGCATAGGCATGATGGTCGGCCTTATTTTGGGTGCGGGTATTTTTGCAATGCCTGCGGCAGTCGCACGCGCAGGTATTTGGTGGGGTATGGGGCATTTTATCATTGCGTTCACGCTGATGCTGATGTTGCAGTTATGGTTTGCTGAAATTGCGTTTCTTGCGCGAACGCCCGAGCGATTTACGGGGTTTGTCCGTGAGTGGCTCGGGAAAGGCGCTGAACGAATAGCGTTCATATCCGTTGTGGTTGGATATTACGGCGGGCTCCTCGCATATGGCGTACTTGCTGGCATTTTTCTTTCCGCACTTTTCCCCATGCTTTCAGCGCTTGTGTGGACATGGATATTTTTTGCTGTGGCCGGCCTTTTGGTGCTTGTGAATTTCCGTGAGATTGGAGTTATTAATTTTTATCTCACCGTGCCTTTAGTGCTTTTTATCGCGGTTCTTGCGTGGATGGCTTCTCCAAACATTTCGCTTGAGAACTTTTCCGGCGGAATGTCTGTATTATGGTTTCTGCCGTATGGCATCTTTATTTTTGCGTTCGGAGGAATCGCCGCAATTCCTGAAACGAGCGATATTCTTCGGAGTCTTTCCATTAAAGATGTGAGGAATGTCATTTTCATCAGCATGGGGGTGGTCGCAATACTTTATCTTGTGTTTATATTCTCGGTTGTTGGTGTGAGCGGGGGAGGCACGACCGATGATGCGCTCACCGGACTCGCAGCACTTTTAGGGCGGGGAGTGATTGCGGTGGGGGCGATTATTGGATTTCTTGCGATCATTACATCATATCTTGCGCTTGCTGCAGATATGAAAAATATTTTTTTCCTTGATTATAAGATTCCGTCTGTGCCGGCGTGGGTAATGACCGTATTGCCTGCTCCTGTGCTTTTCTTTCTTGGGTTTGCCGCATTTCTTGAGATCCTAAGTTTTGTTGGCGCTGTGGTGTTTGGTATATCGGGGGTGCTTATTTTTCTTATGGCGCGGAATTTTCATAGGGCGCATCCGAAGCACAGCCACCCGTTTTTATCTACTAAGAATCCGACATCTATCCTTGCGCTTTTATTTCTTGTTGCCGGTGTTGTTCTTGAATTGTTACGCCTGGGCGGGGTATTATAAAAGGTAATATGCAAACGGTTCCTAAAATTATTATTGACTTATTGCCAGCAACACTTGATGTTATTGGGAAGGTTATGGTTGCATATACTGCTATCCGTGTTCATTTCCGGTTTTGGCAGGAGCACAAAGTTGATGAAGTTGTATTCCGTGCTATGCGAAAAGAAAGGAAGATAGGTATCATTGGCATATCGTTTATTGTATTGGGGTATATGGTGCATGTTATCGCACGATTTATATGACACGGAACCCGTATCGGCAAAGCTCAAAAGCATCGTATCGAAAAGGATACAAAGCTTCTAATAGCGCTATGGAAGAATTTGGCGGAGGTAAGCGCGATATTGCGCTTTGTTCTTCATGCGGTGCCGCATATTACTATAAATCATGGCATCATAATTTATTGCATCACAAAAATCTTGGGACCAAAGAAGAGGTTCATGTGATGCTCTGCCCCGCGTGCGCTATGTGGAAGGCCCGGCAGTGGGAGGGAGAGCTGCAGATTGCCCGCGTTCCGGAGCGGATGAAAAAACAGGTCACGCATACTATTTTTTCCGTTGCTGATGAGGCATACAACCGTGACCCTATGCATCGCGTGTTCTCAATAGAAGTAAAGAGGGGAAAGATAACCGCATATTTTTCTGAAAATCAGCTTGCAAGCCGTACTGCGCGCAAGATTTTCTCTTCACTGAAAAAACACTTCACAAAACCCCTTATTCATCGTGGGAAAGGAGGTGATGCAGTGCTCGTTACGATGGATTGGATGGGGTGATTGCCGCGCACTTATCCACAGCCCTTTCGTTGCATCTTCTGCGCTATGCTCTAGAATGGGATGTAGAAAGGCATTCACAATGCTTAAGCAGAAGGGAGCAAATCCGCTCAAAGAAACACTTGGCCTAGAGGATATAGGCACCCAATAACAAAGTATCTGGTATTTTCCTCCTTGCTGCTTAAGCGCCAATGTTCATTCATAATATTTTCTATTCTTCAAAAAAGTCCTAACTACGGTTAGGACTTCTTTTTTTATGCGAATCCGAGCATAATAATGAGTAATGACAAATCAAGAGCTCGCAAAGATATTTTATGAAATGAGCGTTCTTCTCGGGATGAAGGGCATAGCTTTTAAGCCCCGCGCGTATGAAGAGGCGGCGTCTTCTTTGGAAGCGCTCGAGGAAGATGTGCGGAGTATTTATAAGCGGGAGGGGCTTTCGGGTCTGGATAATATACCCGCCGTCGGGAAAGGCATCGCGCGGGATATTGAACATTTTATTATCAAAGGAACGGTGCCGGAGTACAACCGTCTCAAGCGCGAGTTTCCCATAGATATCACCGGACTTTCGGCGGTAGAAGGCATTGGGCCGAAGCTCATGCTGATGCTGTATCAGGAACGAAAAATAAAAACAGTCGCTGATCTTGAGAAATCGGCACGCGCAGGAAGGCTCAAGGGGCTTCCGCATATGGGGGAAAAACTTGAACAGAAAATATTGAAGAGTATCGCTTTTCTAAAATCGTCACACGGCCGCATGGGGATTGGGGAGGCGCGTCCGCTTGCGCTCCACATAGAAGAACGGCTAAAGCGCATTCCGTCGGTAAAGCGCGTGGAGCTGGCAGGGTCGCTCCGTCGCTGGCAAGAAACGATAGGCGATCTTGATTTTTTAGTGATTGCCGATGATCCCGAAAAAGTAATGAATGTATTTAAAAAAATGCCGGAGGTAGTAAGCGTTACGGGAAGCGGAGGAACAAAAATGTCTGTCCGTATGCGTCAGGGGATAGATGCGGATCTCCGTGTACTTCCGGAAGAATCCATCGGGGCGGCGCTTCAATATTTTACGGGCTCAAAAGAACATAATGTTGTGCTGCGTAAGATTGCTATCAAAAAAGGATACAAGCTGAATGAATACGGCCTCTATAAAGGAAAAAAGTTAATAGAAGGCGAGGATGAAAAGAGAATATATAAGTTGCTGGGATTGGATTGGATGCCTCCTGAGATGAGAACGCATACGGGGGAGATAGAAGCGGCAGCATCACATACACTGCCCTCGCTTGTTGGATTTGATGACCTAAAAGGCGACTTGCAGACACAGACAGATTGGACTGACGGTGCAGATTCTATTGAGGCAATGGCGAAAGAAGCAAAAAAGATAGGCCATGAATACATATTGATCACTGACCATACAAAATCACTTGCAATGACCGGCGGAGCTGATGAGAAAAAACTTCTGAGACAGATGAAAGAGATAGATGCATTAAATAAAAAGATGCGAGGCATCACAATCCTCAAAGGGGCAGAGGTAAATATTATGAAAGACGGTTCTCTTGATATTAAAGATGGGGTGCTTGCAAAATTAGATATCGTGGGCGCTTCTATTCATTCGCATTTTACTCTTCCTGAAAAAGAACAAACGGAACGCCTCGTACGTGCGATGAATAACCCCCATGTAGATATTATTTTGCATCCCACGAGCCGCTCGCTCTTAAAACGCGAGCCGATAACGCTTAATCTTGATACGATATTCCGCACCGCGAAAGCAACACGGACAGCGCTTGAAATAAATGCCCACCCGAAACGGCTTGATTTGAACGGGGAACTTGCGCACCGCGCAAAGGGATATGGAGTGAAATTTGCTATAAGCACTGATGCGCATGCAGTACATGAGCTTCATTATTTGGAGTATGGTATTGCGCAGGCGCGAAGGGGGTGGGTTGAGAAAAAAGATGTCATAAACGCGTGGCCGCTCAAAAAAATGATGTCATTTCTTAAAAAATAAAAAGACGGTTTTTGTTCCGTCTTTTTATGGGTTTAGTATCCATTTTTATTGGTGAGGTAAAATACCCTAGCGAGATGCATGGTGCGTAAATAGGCTTTAGTATCGCCTTTCTTCTCTTCCTTGGTTAAAAAATTTACGACAACATCTCCGAGTACGGTCAACGCCCCGAGGAACATGGGGCGTTGATTTTAAAATCGCAATGTATCTCCGGGACGCATCACATTATCGGATCGTTTTTCTTCGGGCGGAGGAGGGGGAGTGTGTTTTTCCTCAGTGTCTTTGGTGTCTTCTATTGCATCGTCTAAGTCTTCTAATGCTTCTTCCTCCTCCTCATCATCATCATCTTCTAATATCTTTCTCAATCCCTCAATGTCCGGACCCCGAGAAGAAGCTTTTTTAGGTTCAAGCTCTTTTAACGAAATAGTGTTTTTGTCTTCATCGTCCGTCTTTAATACAGCGCTTCCTTCGCGGATAGGCGGTACGCCTCCTTGGGAAAATGGAGCTTGTTTGTTGCGGGGTGTAGGCGGGTGTTCACCGCGGTCCTCCCGCGGCTGCTGTTGTTGCTTTTGGTCTTTATTGCGGTGCTGTTTACAAAATATAGGGCGCTTCCCGTCAGGGAGGAATGGTACAAGCGTTTTTTTGCCGCACACGCTGCATACTGCTTCGTACACGGTAATGCCTTGCGCGTTTTCTGTTTTGCGCGGCTGTTCTTGATATCCGCTGTCAGATGTCCCCGAGCTCTTCTCTTCCTCTGGTTTTTCTCGTATCGTGTCAGCAATGATATCCTCAATGTCTTTTCGCGGGATGCCGTATTTTTGCTCTGACATTTCTGTTATTTCGTCCCGGTATGATGCGCGGGGAGAATGGAGCGGAGGTAGGGTTGATGCTGAAAACGGACGGGATGCAACGCCGTCTATCATAAGTTTGAGATAAATATGAGCGAAAGAAAGATTTACGATATCGTTCATGGTAAACTCGGGAGCAAATTCTTTTTCCATAAATTCGGCGTCCGCCGCACCCACCCGGAAGGTAATCATGGTCCCGACGTTTCCGAATACGGCATCACGAACGCTTTCATCCATTTGCGCGATGTATTGGTGCGCGAGCGTAAGATTCAACCGGTATTTCCGCGCTTCTGAAAGGATGTTCGCGAATGATTCGGTGGCAAAGTTCTGAAATTCGTCAACATACAGATAAAAGTCAGGCCGGTCTTTCTCTTGTGCGATCTCTACCCTGCTCATCGCGGCAAGATAGAGGCGCGTAATAAGCATTGCGCCGAGCAGGCGGGAGTTCTCCTCGCCAATCTTTCCCTTTGAGAGGTTCATGATGAGAATTCTGCGTTCGTCCATAACCCTACGCATATCAAATGAGGACTTTGCTTGTCCCACGATGTTGCGGATAAGCGGGTTTGATGTAAATTGCCCAATTTTGTTTTGAATTGCAGGGAGCGCCTCTTGTGTGTACCGATCTGTATATTTTGCGAATTCTTCAACCCAGAATGAGCGCACAACCGGATCAGAAATATTATCCACCACCTTTTTACGGAAATCTTTATTCGCAAGCATCCGGTTGATGCTCAAAAGCGTTGCTCCCGGGTATTCTAAAAGAGCGAGCACGGTGTTCCCGAGAATGTACTCCATGCGTGCCGACCAGACATCCACCCATATTTTTTTAAATACGCCCATAAGTCCCGCGGCAACAAGGTGGCGTTTGTCAGGGTCCACATTCTCCATAATGTTGAAGCCTATAGGGTAGCGGAGGTTTGACGGGTCAAAGTAAATAACATCTTTTATCCGGTCCGGCGGCACAAAATCGAGCATCTTTTGGGCAAATTCTCCGTGCGGGTCTACAACGCCGACACCGTCGCCATTCTGAATATCCTGAATAACCATATTTTCAAGAAGCGTCGTCTTTCCCATGCCGGTTTTTCCTATGACATAGACATGCTTGCTCCGGTCGTTTCGTTTTATGCCAAAGCGCTTCCGTTGGTTACGGAAGTTTGCTTCTGCAAAATATACTCTGTCTTGTTGTTCTTCGGGCATATATTAAATAGGTAAGTTTGGGGGCGGTTCGCCTTTCCGCGCTTCTAATCGCTGGAATGTCGGGGTTTCTGCAGTGTAGCCGGGGAGATGGAATATTGTTGCGAGTTCCTCGGTGTTCAGTATGAAGGGAGGGACGCGCCCGGCATTTTCACGGAGAAAGCTCCCATACGGGGGGTAGAAGTAGCTTCGGCTCCGAAACATCCGTACAAGGCGTTTCTGCCGTTTTATTGAGCGCCACTCAGGAAAAAAATAATCAATTGATGTTGAGTTTGTGGGGGCGAGTCCGTTGAGCTGGAGGCTGTTGAATTGTTTTAATATACCAAGAAATGCGGAAAATGAAGCGGGTGTGTACACATCCTTCTTTGCCACATACACCAAACGCATTCCTGTTTTGTATCCTGTTTTTGATATGCTTCGTTCTATCGCTTTCAGCACATCAGATTCGCCGGGCGAGGGGACGGGCATAAATACTTCGCCCTTTGTTTGCATGTCGAATTTTTTTCTGCCCAGCAATTTTTCTATGAGCTTTTCTCCCTCAGCCTGCCAATCGTTGCCTGCTCCCCGAATCAGTATTTGGAACCAAATCTGCTCGCCGGGCTTGAGTGAACCCAAAAACTCAATAAGAGAAGAAAGCGGGTCCGTTTTTTCCTCTTCTTCGAGTCCGTCATCAAGTTTGAAATCAACATATGTCTTGATGGGGTATGCATCGGGTTTTGTGAGTTTAAACTCAGTACCCCATATCTTCCAGGTATCATTAGGGAGCTCTTTCGGAATGGCTTTTGTGTAATCATCCACCTCTGTTATTTCGATGTCGGGATACTGGGCATACAGCTGGGATTCTATGAGGTTTCGGGAAAATGTCGTGGTGCGCACGAAAAAATGCACATCGCCATTGATGCCCGCGATTTCGAGGCTGTACCACATGGACACAAATCCATTCCAAAATTGTTCGATTAAATTCCCTTTGCGATAACTATGGAGCGAATTAAAAACCAGCTCCATGGCCCGCGGGCTTTTTGCAATTTCTCGCGGAGGTTTTATTTCGAGAAGTACCCAGCTGTTTCCTTCCATCCATCGGGTTCGTACATAAACTATCCAGACATCCCAGAATATAAACACCAGCATAAGTGGGAGCCAGACAAACCAAAGTTTCCCCACAATGCGGAGTATGTCGTATGCTGGACCGGTGGTAAACAGCGAAAAAAAGTTTCCAATTATTCCTTCCATATGCTTACTTCTTATTGTAAAGAAAAATCATCCCCTGGGGAATGGACCAGGGGATGATGTGTATTAGTGCTTATGCAAGTGCGTACTTTCCGTTCTCGGTTTTTTTGAAGTACTTCTTGTTTTGCAGATTGATGACAATGGTGTTGTCTTTGACGTGGCGTTCTTTCAACACACGTTTTACCAGCTCATCTCGGGTCATTGGGCCGTGTTGTTTTAGTATCGCCTGGATGACATTCCGGACAATACCTGGTTGGTATCCCCATTCTGTAAGTGCGTAGAGACCGCGCCCGACAAGGACGAATCGATTGTCTTTGATGAGCTCGTTATGTACGGTTTGCGGGTGCGCGCTGTGTTTAAGAGTGCTGGTGATGCCCGCAGCAACTTCGCGGAAGTGCATAGGGGATCCGTGTTTGCGCATAAAGAGATACGCCAAATCTCTGATACCGCGCGGGCGGATGTATGGAGAATCAGCAAGACCCCACTCGCCGAACGGGTTTCTGGTGATTCTCTTGGAAATGCGGAGCCAGGACGCGAGTGTTGCTTCCGGTAATGAATCTTTTTCCGGCAGGCAGTCCATAAATGTTGCTGTCATCTCTTTTTCAGAAAGGGGATTTTCATCAAGTTTTTTGTGGAGCTGTAACACCGCTTGTTCCACTTTCTTTTGTGACGCAGTATCAGTAGTCCATCGGTTGTGAAATTCATTGTTTTCCCGCACACGCGAAAATCCGCTCGCAAGCATTAATAGAAAGTATATGTGGTTTTTCTGTGTATCATTTTCAGCAAGATTATCGAGAAGCGTATGCTCCTCTGCTACATGCCCATGTTCTGCGAGAGTTTCTTTTAGATGGTCGGAGACTGTCTTTACTTCCGCTGAAGACAGCTGGTCTTTCAGTTTTCCGAGCGCGTGGTTTTCTATCTGACGGACGCGTTCACGCGTTATGCCGTAGTCTTGCCCAATCGCTTCAAGGGTTTCTTTTTCCGTGCCCTTGCCAATACCATAACGGCGTTCGAGGATTTGACGTGAACGCTCGGGGAGTTGTTTGAGGAGGCCCCTGGTAACCGCTTCCGGCTTTATCGGCAATTTTTTCATAAGATATTTAAACGTAACATAATAGTAAAATATAGTCAAGTCTTTTGAAAAACATTCTTTTATGGCTTAAACAAGCTCCCAAGATTTATAGCAGAATAGCTCCTTTTTGGCAAGATATGTCTTGAACGAAGGCGCATTGCGTGGTAGGATAGCGACAGAAATAGCAATATTTTGGGGAGGTCTTTGACAGTGGAAGAGAAAGGACTCACTACGGGAAGAGCGCCTTTTATTGAAGGCGCAAAGAGCAGAAATGAGATGTTTATCCATCAGCCGTACGAATTGTACACCGAAGAAAACCACGATGCTTGGCGAGATTTATATAAAAGAATATGGAATCGCTGGGAAAAGTATGCGAACCCCGCATTCTTAGAAGGTATTCAGTTGCTTCATTTAAACCCTGACCGCATTCCGAATCTTACGGATGTAAATGCATTTCTTGAGCCACTTACTGGGTTCCAGGCAAAGCCGGTGTCGGGGTATGTCCCTGCGGGTATTTTTTTTGATTGTTTGCGGAGGCGTGAATTTCCGACAACTATTACCATCCGGGATAAGAACCGGCTGGATTATCTTCCGGAGCCGGATATTTTCCACGATGTGGGCGGCCATGTTCCAATGCATACGAATAAAGAATTTGCCGATGTGCTAGTTCGCTTTGGTGAGTGCGCGCGCGCTTCGGTGCAGCGGGGCATTTCTTCTCTTGCAGATATCGAGAATCGTCGCAGATATCTTGGGAATATCATCAAAGCAATGGCCCGCTTTTTTTGGTTTACCGTTGAGTTTGGGCTCATGAAGGATAGCGGGGGTGCGCTTAAAGCATATGGGAGTGGATTACTTTCCAGTCATGGCGAGTTAGAGCATTGCATTGTATCGCCCGCAGTGCAGCGGTTCCCGGCGCAGATTGAATGGATGATAAATCAATACTTTGAGATAGATCATTACCAGCCACTATTGTTTGTTGTTGAGGGCTTTGATCATTTGTTCTCATTGGTAGACGACTTGGAGCATTGGATGCGTGATGGCAAGTTGGACAATGTTGCTCCGGGAGAGCCGAATATTTCCGATTCCGATATCGATAGCTTTTTGGAAGCTATCCAAAAATAAAAAATAAGGAAGGCGCAATGCCTTCCTTTTTATTTTTTCCCGCTGAATAGCTGAGGTTTTCATACAATCCTCCGTTACATATGTTCAGGCGCATGAATGCCGAGAATGTGTAGTGTGTTTTGCAGCACAGTCTGAACTCCTTCTACAAGCGCAGCACGCGCGGCTTCAAGCTCTTTGTTTTCCTGGATGACATGATGTTCTTCGTAGAAATCATGGAATGCGTGCGCGAGCTCATATGCGTACCGGGGGATGTGATGCACCTGGAATGTGCGCGCAGCATCCTCAATAACATCAGGGAATTGCGCCATATGTTTTATGAGCGCCAATTCCTTTTGTTCGGTGAGCAGTGCGTAGTCAGGATGTTTTTGCGATTGTGCTTCGTTGAGAATTGAAGCAATGCGCGCGTGCGCGTACTGGATGTAATAGACGGGATTTTTTGCAGAGTGCTCCCGCGCAATACCGAGATCAAAGTCCATATGCGTATCGGGGGATTTTTCCAAAAAGAAATAGCGGGCGGCATCAATGCCGATATCGTTTACAAAATCCGCAAGTGTTTCGAATTGCCCCGTTCGTTTTGACATGCGCACCTCCTTGCCATTTTCGGTAAGCCGTACGAGTTGCGTGATGATGACGCGGAACTGTTCATCGCGTATGCCAAGCGCGCGGAGGGCTGCTTGCAGGCGGGGAGCGTATCCGTGGTGGTCTGCGCCCCAGATGTCAATTACTGTGTTAAATTTTCTATCTGTGAATTTATTGAGGTGATAGGCGAGATCAGTCAAAAAATATGTCGGCTCCCCAGTGTTCCGGATGATTACGCGGTCCTCGGTATCTCCGTGTGCGCTTGTGCGCAGCCATAGTGCGCCGTCCTTTTCGTAATCCAAATTATGTTTTTTGAGCAGGTCTACAGCGGCGCGAACTTTTTTCTTATCAAACAATTCTTGCTCATGGAAGAAGACATCGGTATGAATGCCAATATCCTGTAATGTTTTCTCATTCTCTTTTTGTATGAATTGGGCAAGCGTGTGCCCCGCTTCTGCGGCAGTCATTCCCTCTATCTCCTTTTTTATATTCGGGTGCTCCTGCAGGTAGAGCTCTTCAATGTAGGGATATGCAGATTCTTCGCCGAGTGCAGTTTTTCCCAGGTCGCTTATCTGCTTGCTTGCCTTTGCGTCATTTACATAATACTCCGTTTCTACCGTAAAGCCCGCGTGTTTCAATGCGCGCGCAAGCGTGTCTCCTAAAAACGCTCCTCTGCCGTTCCCAAGCGTTATGGGCCCTGTCGGGTTTGCGGAAATGCATTCAACTTGTATTTTTTTCTGCTTTTTTTCTCCCGTGCCGTAGGACAACTTTTCTTTACGTATGGTTTCCAGCTCGCCGTACAGCAGTTCTTTTTTGAGGAAGAAATTAATAAACCCCGCGCCTGCGATGTCTATTTTCTCAAAAAGAGCGGAATCTATGTTTTGCACTAGATTTTGTGCGGCGTCTTTGCTGGATATGCTTTTTTGGGTGAGCAGAAAAGCGGCATTGGTTGCGTAGTCGCCATGTTCCGGGCGTTGTGGTACCTCTACTGTAACATCAATGCCCGGCGCTGCCTTTTCGATGGATTTTTGTATGCGTGTGCGGAGTGACATTACTATATTATAGGCGGATTTCATGTAAAAGAAAAAGAACTGCTATGTTTCTTTCTTTTTTGCCGAGCCTCAGGTATAGTACGAGGTAGTTTGTTCTATACAATATTATGCTAGGGAGGCTATGTAATGCGGAAGCGTATTGGGGTTTTTGCATGGATTTTCGCTGCGTGTATTCTCATCTTTGGCGGGTGCGCAAGCACGCACCAGAGCACAACAGAGGGCGTCGCTCAGCAGGCATCTGCGGGTAGCAGTTTGTCGCCGGGAGTTTCTTTACTAGGATTTGCAAAGCGCAGCCTGATGTTCGAGGAAGTAGAGAAGCTTGTTCTCAGAGATTCGTACTATCTTCCTAAAGACGCCGGACAGAAACGAAGAGTATTTTCTACATGCATGGATCGGTACAAAAACGCAGGCACGGATGATCCGACGCGCACTAATGAACTCACAGAAGCGCTCAATGCGTGCAATGCGGAAGATAAATGGGACGCATATTTTTCTCCAGATGCTTGGCAGGATTTTCAGATAGGAATGGGAACATCGTTCGGAGGGATAGGCGTTGAGATAGGATGGGATGGTAACAAAACCGGACTGCTTATCTCAAATATATTGCCCGGCTCGCCGCTGGAACAGTTACAGGTCCATGTGGGCGATGTCATTCGCTCCATACGCCAGGAAAACGAGACTGATCCCGTGTGTGTTGAGGGGAGAGAGCTAAAAGATCTCATCCGTCTCATACGAGGACCCATCGGCACAAAAGTATTTTTAGAGATTTGGCGGGGCCAGGAATGCATAGGTACATTTTCCGTAGAACGGCAAGAGGTAGACCCGCGGCACATTGTTACCAAGACATTTAATAATGGTACGGTCGGATATATTCAGTTTTCCGGATTTGAGCAGGATTTATTCAGGGAAAAGATACGGCCGGCTATTGAGTCATTTATTGCTTCGGGGGTTCGTAAGATTATCTTTGATGTGCGGGGCAACCCCGGAGGGTTGATAGAGGAACCGCTCTATCTTTCCGTGGGATTTATGGAGCCGCGTGCAATGATGCTGAGCGTTTGCAGAAGAGACAGTTGCAAGAATTATATAGCGCCGGAGGGAAGAGCGCTTTTCCGGGATGTCGCTGTTGTAATTCTGATCGATAAGAAATCCGCCTCCGCATCGGAATTATTTGCAGGCATCATGAAAACGCATAGAAAAGCATTCCTCATTGGCGAAACTACATACGGGAAGGGATGCGTGCAAGTAGTGGAGACTCTCTACAGTTCGCCTGGTTCGGCAGTTAAAATCACCACGGCTCTGTTTTATTTCGATCTTGCGCACACGATTACTCCGGAAGGAAACGGCGTTGCGCCTGATCTTATGGTGATAAATAATGACCCCGGACGGGACGCACAACTTGAGGCGGCGCTTGAGTATTTCCGTCTCATGGAACGTAACGGGCACTAATAAGAAAAACCGCTTGCATGCGCAAGCGGTTTTATTTTTTAATATTTGATTTGGAGCGGGTATTGATTAGGATACATATATGACATTATTGGTGCAAAACAAGAGGGCATCGTTTGATTACGAGATATTAGAGAAATTTGAAGCGGGCATGGAGCTCCGCGGGTTTGAGGCAAAATCATTGCGTATCGGGCGGGGAGCGCTTGCAGGTGCGCGTGTGATTATCCGCGGGGAAGAAGCGTATATCGTCGGCATGGATATCCCGCCGTATCAGGCCGCAAATACACCGAAGGGGCATGAAAGCGACCGTACGCGCCGTCTTCTATTAAAGAAGAGTGAAATAAAATATTTGATAGGAAAAGGGGAGGAAAAAGGATTGACAATTATCCCAATTCGTGTTTATACTAAAGGCCAGCGCGTAAAGCTTGAGATAGCAATCGCACGAGGGAAGAAAAAAGGCGACAAGCGGGAAAAAATTAAACAGCGCGAATCAAAACGGAAAATTGAACGAACATTAAAAGAGCACATGTAGCGCTTGATATCCATCAAGAACTTTTTAAGAAAGTTTTTGCTGGGGATGAAGGGCTTCGACGGGAGTGATAATGATATGCATGCTCAAGCCGAGGATAAAGAGTCACCTCGCAAATCATCTCTTTAACCAATACGTGCAAACAAACAACCTGCACTTGCTTACGCATAAACTGCCGTAGGCCGTTCTGTTCCTTGAGGCCTCATAGGGGAACAAGAATGTCAATTCATGAGACTTGGCTGTCCGCTGTTTCGACGGACAGCGACACACAGAAACACGCCGCTTTTCTGTTTCGCCTTGTTTAAGGGATAGCGGTTACACAAACGAGGCTACGCTTGTAAACCATCTTATCGTTCTCTTTCGGACGGGGGTTCAATTCCCCCCATCTCCACTGCTTGAGAATTAAGTACCATGGAGTGCTCTAAAACCCTTAAAGGAAGGGATAAGTTAGCGGTTCCAAATCCATGTTTTCTGTCATATACTAATGGCTCCTGAAAAACCAGTCTCAAGACCACTCTCTTATTGATTAAATCTCCAATAACCCAAGACATATAAGGGTTTTTGAGATAGTTGATGACCGTATTGAGGGCGGTTTCAAAATCTATATTGGATGGTTGTCTTGAACTATCAATCATTTCCCTAAGTAAAAGCTTTTTTTTAGCCAATCTTTCAATTTGAGTTTCGTAAATTTGAGCTACTCTATCGCTTGTAGCCTTGCATGCACGTTGACTGAGTTCCTCAATTTTTTCTGAAATGGTATCTAATTCGATTCTAGTTCTTCGCGAATTCTGTTCTAATTCATGTAATTTGAGTTTCCAGCGTTTAAGAAATAAGGCTTTAACAAGATTTAATCTGTGTTGCGTGGGCTCTATTTGCCTCAATATTGATTCAAAATCAGCTTCAATTTTTGCTTTATGAATGCTCTTGCCGTAGGCCTCACATCCTTTTGTTTTACAGCGGTAGTAAGCATATTTCTGAAGCCGGCCTCGGCTCCAAGCTGCTGTAAAGGGTTCTCGGCAGAGGGAACATAAGACACATCCTCTCAAAGGAAAATCTTCTCGGATGTCTATACGGGTGCGGGGCATTATCTTTTCTTGAAGCCTATCCTGGATTTTTTGAAATGTTACGAGACTAATAAGTGGCTGGTGATATCCTTTTCTTCTGGCAACTTCCCATTCCGGGTACTCGATATATCCTGTATAAATTATTCTCGTAAGCATTCGTTTTACGGTCTCAAGTGTTGGTCGAGACGAGTAATTTCTTGTAATTAGAAAACGCAAGACATCTATCTGTTCTTGAAATCTTCCCGATGCAAAGCCCTCCAGAACCTCTTTTATGATGCTTCCAGTACGTTTATCTATTGATAACAACTTCCCATGTACCGGGTCCTTTGCATGTTTATAACCAGGTGGAGGATAAAAGGGCCAATACCCTCTTTCTAATCTTGCTTTTTGTTTTTGTATCACCTGTCTTCTATTTTGTTTTCGTTCAAGCTCCCCCTGGGCAGCTAAGATAGTTTCGATAAATTCGCCTTCGGGACTATCATCAAAATTGAAATTTAGGCATTTTGGAGTGGCATTTCGTTTTTTTAGCGCCGTTCGCAATTTCCAGTGAAATTGAACATCTCGAGCGAATCTTTTTAGATCATCAAATATGATGACGTATTGGTTGTAAGGTTTGCTATCCAGATATTTCAAAAGCCGGGACATTGAAGGTCTGTTCATAAAATCTCCTCCGCCCGTAAAATCGTCCAGAAATACCTCTTCTACTTCATAGTTGTTTTGATCTGCGAACTGCCTACAACGATGTTCTTGGCTTTCAAGACCATGACCATCTTTTTTCTGGTTTGTTGAGGATACCCGGCAATAAATTAATGCTTTTTGAGACATATAGAATCTATTGTACTAATCCATCGAAATAGTTGTCCAATATGCCGTCTATAAAGGAACAGATAACATCTCTTAGCTCCATTATCTCCTTATCGGTTAGATCCGTTTCTCCGAGATACTTCTTACATTCTTCAATAGATAATGTATGGGAGCTATTTACAGTCTGGTGAGGTCGATCATCAATTTTGTCATGTTTTACAATCATCACCTTCCAATACTGGTAAGAAGTGCGGAAAATACAAGTCAGGGAAAGTTGTCTATTGTATCAAATAAAAATGTTGTAACAACCTGATGCCATTGACAAATATTGATTATTGTGTTACTATTTTAATAATTCTTAAGCCATATAATCAACAAAAAACTCCTAATCAAAATCCATAAGAAACGCCTAAATAGGTCTAAATAAGAGGAAGAAATTCCTCTTTATTTTTAACTCAAATCAATAACTAGACTGCCCATAAGCAGTTTTTTTATATCCCCGGACTTGCCTTTTCAGGCAAATTTCCCAGACTCCCTGATTTCGCGGAGGCTGATATTCTGCACCCATACGTTTCTTTGGAGAGTACTTGTTTCATGGAGATCAGTTCGCTTAACTACATTTGGAAACACAGAAAACGAAAG
>Ga0210057_1000192_pt1 | contig 106741 bp, 109 predicted proteins | sample CryGeyCG2114_010_2_FD_183968 | JGI IMG/M metagenome (GOLD analysis project Ga0210057, IMG submission 183968) | Groundwater microbial communities from aquifer - Crystal Geyser CG10_big_fil_rev_8/21/14_0.10 (SPAdes) (version 2) | ecosystem: Environmental > Aquatic > Deep subsurface > Groundwater...
TCACCCAAGACTGACCTATCCGGCTACGAACGCTTTAGGCCCAATAAATCTGATTGCCACTTGTGGCGCAGGTGTTACCGCGGCGGCTGGCACCCGTCTTACCCACCACTTATTCGCCAAGCTTTTTGCACTTGGCAAAAGCCCATGCAAAGCATGAGCACTGGGAGTTCCCTTATCGCACTTCCGTACATTGTAAAGGTTTCGCGCCTGCTGCACCCCGTAGGGCTAGGGTCAGTGTCTAAGTACCCTTCTCCGGGCTACCGCTCTCACGGCCCGTACTGATCAAAGGTTTGGTGGTCCTTTACACCACCAACAGCCTAATCAGCCGCCAACTCATCCTTAGGCATTGCTTTTAAATTAAGGTACATTCCAGTATCCTTAACCTATCCGGGTTTAGCCACAGTTTCCCGTGGTTTTCCCGAACCTAAGGGCAGATTATTGACGTGTTACTGAGCATTCAGCCTGTGTTCCGAAGAACCCTCTGACTTGCATGGCTTAATCGAACTCCCAAAGCAGCAATCTCCCGCAGGATCAACGGGAACTAGAAATTTTAGATCCTGATTTACTAGGTCACAAAGCTTTATTTCGACTTAAAGTTTTAGTAGTATTGTCGTCCAATAGTTAATTGTATACGTTAGTATACACTAAAAAATCTGTCTTTTCAAACAAATTTTTTCATTGGATCACCTCGATTCACACTCAAGCTTAATTGAGCACACATTTTGATTTTATTCTGAGGAAACAGGTTATTTATAAATCTTTCCATTCAATTCAGCTTATTTCAGACGAGGAGTTCTCGGAAGTCAAGAAAGTAGCTACACTTTTAGCAAGGAAACATATTTTAAATATAAAATCTTACAAGAAATAGACCATTAAAATAAACGTTAGAATCAATCAAACCGATGAAACAACATAATTATAAAGACCTATGAAGACTGTATTTTACGTCTACGTTTGGCTTTCTTCATTTTCTTCCGCTGCCATTTCCAACGCATTTGACCTTTCTTCTTCCAACGACGTGAGCTTCTTTTCATCTTTTTGCTTGGAGTAATGATGTTTTTATAAATCTTTTGGTTAAATCAGATTTAGCTAAAGTTTAATTGAATCTTAATACCAACATTTTTCTTTCCTTTTTAGCTAAATTATTAACATATTTAATGAAATACCTGATCCCTACATTTTGCCTTATTATAGTTAATGAATTGTAACCTGGCAGCACAAAGAGATGCTCACCTTTATCATTGGTTAAGCATAGTTCTCCTCCCCATGAAGTTTCCCATTCTGCTGTCATATCGATGATTAATAGATACTTGCTTAGATGTTTGCCGGAAATATTGTTGTCATGTAATAAGGTGTAGTCCTGTTTAGACAACTTAAGAGCTTGCAATGAGGCCAATTTCAATTTTTTATTGGTGATTGCTGAGATAAAATTAGAAAATTGTTTGGGTAAGATAGTTGTGGGGAATTTAGCTTTTGAGTAAGAATGTTTGTCGGCTATCTTCTCATGCTTAAACTGTAGAGATGAAAATTTATGTTCTATTGTCTTGATGAATCCATCTGTAAAAAAATTGTTTAATGTCACACTGGGCAGATTCCTATTCCTTGTGAAAGCTGTTTTGATTTTTTTATTGATTCCGCTGTTTGTTTCTTCGTCGTAAATCTTACTGACAATCTTATCTCTTTTATCTTGCATGATGGAACCAACCGCTGAGCGCTAATCTCTGCTTGTCATGCAAAAGTTCTTCTATTTCGTGAAATGATTTATTGCTAACTTGAAAAATTACCATTGTGTTAAATTTAGGGATGATCCGTTTTGCGACCTTATTAGGCGTTTCAGCTCTGGAGATTTTCTTGGTATCATATAATGCTAGGACGCCACCATCTTTTTTCTCTAGATCTGAGAGGTAATAGAGGAAAGCGAAACTTCTGTGTTCTAATCTATCGTCGTGAGGTAGAAGGTAATTAGTGTTTTGGTAAAGGTTTCCTGAAATGTCAATACAATCTCTTTTTATTTTGCTCTTAGTTATTTTTTCCAGTTCTTGGGCAAATTCATGGCAGAGATAATAGTTAAATTCCTGCAAAGTCTTGTTCTTTACAGACTTAAGATCATTAGTTTGATAGAAAGTGAAAAGATCAGCTTCCTTAAGGAAAAATTTTTCCTTCCTAAGGGCTTTGATCAGATCTACTGCTTCTATTACTGGGAGAAAATCTTCGATGATCCAATGGGGAAATGGTTCATGGTAATGTTTGTAGCTTAATTTTTTTTTCATGTTTAGGTAAGGTTGATTATTACAATTTAGTTTATACCATCTATCACTGACTAATCATTTGTTCGATTACCATTTCTTTGAAATTGACAATCTTTATATAATTTGTCGCTTTTTTCCTGCCCATGGATTTTCAAAAGTTGGTAGATGTCTATGAAGAGCTAGAAAAAACTTCTTCAGGAAATAAATTAAGAGAGATTCTAGCCAACTTTTTTAAGGAAGTTCCTCATGATGATATTGCGATTGTGTCTTATTTAACGCTAGGTAAAATCGCTTCTGATTATGAAAGTGTTGTTTTAGGGATGGCAGAGAAGATGATTCTTAAAGCTCTCGCGGCCGCTGCTGGTAAGGATCTTTCTGAAATAAATAAACTGATGCGCAAGTATGGCGATGCGGGCTTGGTGGCGGAAGAAGCTTTGAAAAGCAAGCCTAGAACATTAGTGCCTGTCGGTAAATTAACAATCCATGAACTCTTTGAAAAACTGCATAAGATAGCTACCATCAGTGGCAGCGGGTCGCAGGATCAGAAAGCTAAATTGTTGATCTCCTTGTTGCAGAAAAGTTCCAGCAAAGGTGCTAAATATGTCATCAGGATAGTTTTGGGAACCTTAAGGATGGGCGTAGCTGAGATGACTGTTCTTGATTCTTTGGCTTTAGCTTTTACAGACGAGAAGAAAAATAAGGAATTTCTGGAGAGGGCTTACAACATCTGTCCGGATGTCGGCGTAATCGCGGAAACCATGAGCAAAAAGGGATTGAAGGGATTAGAGAAGATCGATGTGCATGTCGGCAGGCCGATCAAGATGATGCTGGCGCAAAGAGTGAAAAAGTTGGAGGAGATTACCAAAAAGATGCCCGGTGAAGTGACAGCAGAAGGCAAGTATGATGGTGAGAGAGTGCAGGCGCATAAGACCAAGAATGGGATAATATTGTTTTCACGCCGTCTAGAAAATATTTCTGACCAATATCCTGATCTTGTAGGTTATCTGGAAAATAATCTTGAAGCAAAAGAATTTGTGGTGGAAGGTGAAATTCTCGCTTTAGACAAAGAGGGTAATCTGTTACCATTCCAGACCTTGATGCAGCGGCGCAGGAAACATGATATCGAAAGATATATTGAGAAAATTCCTGTCATTGTTAAATTATTTGATCTGCTTTATGTTGATGGTCAATCCTGGCTGAACAAGAGTTATCTAGAACGTACCACTAAGCTTGCTAAGATGGTCAAGAAAAATAAGAAAGTTCTACTAGCAGATAAGATAACTACCTCAGATCTGGGCAAAATAAACAAATTCTTCAAGCAGATGTTGAAAGCCGGAGACGAAGGGATCATCGTCAAATCCCATGATGGCGTCTATCAAGCCGGAACGCGTGGTTGGAATTGGATCAAGTGGAAGAAAGATTATGTTTCCGAGATGGTAGATAATTTTGACCTGGTGCTGATCGGCGCTTTCTATGGAAAAGGCCGACGCAGTGGATCTTATGGAGCGTTATTATGCGCTGCTTATGATCAGAAAGAAGACCAATTTTTTTCTGTCTGTAAATTAGGCACAGGGTTGACTGATGAAAATCTGGAGGGACTACCAAAGAAAATGGAGAAGTATGTTTCTGATAAAAAACCAGCTCGCGTTACCGTCAAGAAAGAGATGGAACCAGATGTCTGGTTTGAGCCAGAAATAGTGGTAGAAGTCTTGGCAGCAGAAGTCACCAAGAGTCCGTTCCATACTGCTGGTTATGCTTTGCGTTTCCCTCGCTTTGTTAATTACCGTAAAGATAAGGATGCAGAACAGGCAACTACGGTGAAAGAAATTAAAGAAATGTTTGAGAAATGAAATTAAAAGAGATTTTGTTTTGGTTACATATTGCTCTGATTATCGGCTTTTTATTGATGGGACTTTATCTGCCGTTATCTGTAATCATCCTTGTTATTGTCTTGCATAAAACACAAATGCTTGTTTTTCATGGCTGCTTATTGACGAGAATCCAGAAAGCTTTTGGCCACCTGCCAGAGGGAATAAATTTCATGCAGATAGTGGCAAGGAAAATTTTCAAAAGAAAAATTACTCGGACGCAGGGGATTATCCTCGATTATTCCTTGACCCTATTAGCGTTGATGATTGCGGTTGCCGTGAATCTTACAACAATTTTCCACTAAAGATGTTGTGCTTGTCACGGATAATCTTAATGGTTATCTTCTTGTCTTTCCTGAATTTGCAATTGGGCACAGAAATATTTCTATTTTTGGCTACAGCGATTATAGAATTGGGGAACCTATCCTCTGATTTGATGACAGCCTGAATTACATCGTCTACCTTGAATGGTTTAGGCAGTTCCTTGGTTTTATGGATGTTGAAATCTTCTTTGGAAAGTTTTAGCTTAATATCATGTTTTTTTTCTAGATCATCCAGCTCTTGATAGAATTCATCCCAGGACATGACTGGTCCGGCATTTCTACCTGTCTTGTAAGGCAGAAAATTTTGTATGCCTAAAATAGGTTGGTTGGGGATCGATTTGATAAATTTAATGACTGCTTCCATTTCATCATCGTTGATTCCTTTTACCTGAACAGGAGCAACAATAACCTTGATATTTTTTTCTCGAGCATAACGGATCATCTCTTTAATATGATTAACATTATAATTTTTGACGCCAGCAATTTTTTTAGCCTTTTCTTCATCGATGGCATCCAAGGAGAAATTGATCTGCAGCTTGTCATTTTTTGCTAATCTTTCTAACAGGTCTTTAGTGATTAAAGTGCCGTTAGTATCGATAGAAATGGTGTTGACTTGTTCTAATTGCTGCAGATGAAAAATCAATAATTCCATGTCTTGGTATAAGAACGGTTCTCCCTGCACACCGATATGGATTTCTACCGTCTCTTCAACGAATTCCAGCAATTTTTGCAATTCCTCGATCATGTATTCTTCTTCTACAACAAAATCATGCTTTTTTGAAGATAAGCCTTCGGAGATGGAACAATAAACACAATCAAGGTTGCAGGAAGTAACCGGTTTGATCTCGATGATGGAAGAATTCCTGTAAACTATACCAAAGGCAACATTACCGAGCAATGGTAGGCCAGAATTTCTGTGGATATAAGTTACCGGATTTTTGGTTAGATTATTGGTTAGATTTTCAAAATGCTTGTTAAGAATTAAAGATAATTTCTTTCTGGCTTTCTCATCTTCTAACTTCGGAAATTCGATACTATTCTTTTCAGGGATGATGAAATTACCGATAGTATTCAATTCTTCTTTAGGAATTTTTGTAGAGAATAATCTCAGCAAGGTCACTTGTACATCTTCTCCTGCTTCCTTGAAGCTAAGAGTTTCGAAGGTTAAGGTTGCCATGGATATTCTTAGAGGTTATTTTTTAATACGACAATTCCACCAAATCATTAACTACCTTGAAAGGACAAAAATACCAAAGGTTTTTAAATATTTGCCCAAGTTATTACAATTATGGATTTAAATGGATTAATCAAGACAACTGCTTTCTGTAAAAACGAAGCTATTTATCTAGAAGAAATAGCCGATGTAAACAGGGCAATTCCCGAAGTAACGGATGCGCTATTAGTAGGTAGTATGGCTGGTAAATTCTATATTTCTCCAAATTATAAGGGTAGGATTAGTAAAGTAACAGATCTTGATTTTTGTTTTGATAAAATTCCCCTTTCTCTGAAAGAAAGGTTGATCAAAGATTATCTCACGGATTGGCTTAGTGTGGTTTATTACTCTTATGGTCGTGATGAAGTAGAAATTAAGAGTGATTATCCTGTTTATAGAATAACTGATTACCCTAATGTAGATGTTTTTGATGGTTCTATCGGAAGAATAAAACTAGGAGATTATGTCAGGGGAGAAAGCGTATCGATCAAAACAGAAAATGAGGAAATAACAGTTAACGTAGCAGAACCAGGTTTTCTTATCGCGACTTACATCAATCCTGCTTCTCTAACAAAACAGAGAGGGGATAGAGGAAATATGATTGTAGACTCCCTGCGTCGAGATTTTCCAGAGAAACTAGAACGAGCCTTTTCCATCTGTAGACAAACTTTAAAAGACAGTATGGTAACTAAAAGGGAGTTTGCAGCAGTAAAAGAGCAATTCTCACAAATTTATAGAAAAAGAAATCCTTTTTATGTTGAATTTGTTGGCGCTTTAATCTAGTCTAATCCTGGTTTAATTTAGTCTAATAAGCTGTTCCCTACAACAATCTTTAAAAATTACGGATAATCTGAAAATATGTGATAGAAATAGCTAAAAGAGATGCTGCGGGGCTTGATAATAGGAATATTAGCATCCTAGACTTAGGTGCTTCCCAGCTAACTCCAGGCATGCAGCAGTATCAGGAAGCCAAGAAGGAAAATCCGGACTGCCTCATCATGTTAAGGATGGGCGATTTCTATGAGATGTTCTATGAAGATGCAGTAACTGCTTCTAGGGAATTAGAGATAACACTTACTGCCAGAGGTAAAGGTGAAAAGAGAGCTCCTTTAGCCGGTGTACCTTACCATGCCCTTGAAGGTTATTTAGGAAGATTAGTGAAGAAAGGTTACAAGGTGGCGATCATCGAACAACTGGAAGATCCCAAGCAAGCGAAAGGATTGGTAAAAAGAGGCCTATTAAGGATTGTCACTCCTGGAACAGTCATCGATTCTTCCATGCTCAACGAGAAAGAGAACAATTACTTGATGAGCCTATCTGTAAGGAATGATAAATATATAGTAGCATTCTGTGATCTTTCCACCGGAGAATTTTTTACGCAAACTTTAGATAGCCAAGCTGAATTGTTCAATGAGATAGCGAGATATAATCCCGCTGAATGCATCGTGCCGGAAAGTCTTAAGGTAGATCAAGAGCTGCTGGTCAAGATTAAGAATGCCAACTGTTTTGTCAATTCCTTGGATGATTATTATTTCCGCGCTGCTAAAGCCCGAGAGACTTTACTGGAACATTTTAATTTGAGGAATTTAGAAAGTTTTGGTCTAGAAGAACAGGAAAAAAATATCTCAGTAACTGGTGGTTTATTAAAATATTTACTGCAGACGCAGAAAAATTCTTTATCACATCTCAAAAGGATCAGCTTGAAGACAAACCAACAGCAGATGCTGTTAGACGGTTCGGCATTACGTAATCTGGAACTGATCAAGAATATCAAGGATGGAACTTCTCGAGGCTCGTTACTTTCCGTACTGGATAAAACAGTTACAGCGATGGGCGCACGATTATTGAAGAGGTGGCTCAAGGCGCCGTTATTGAAAAAGGAACAAATCGAGAAAAGGCTGGAAGCAATTGCTGGGTTAAATCTTAATGTAATCAAAAGAGAAGAATTGATCGAGAAATTGCAGGATATCTATGATCTAGAAAGATTGATATCCCGTGTCAATTATGGCAATGCTAACCCTCGTGATTTGTTGTCGTTAGGGAAATCTTTACTGTTGTTACCAGAAATTGTGGAAGACTTGGCTGTCTTTGATCCTCCTTTATTACAGCAGATAAAAAATCTTGATGTTCTAAAAGATATCACTGAGCTTTTGCAGCAGGCCTTGAAAGATGAAGTGCCTCTAACAGTAAGAGAAGGCGGCATCATCAGGAAAGGTTATGATCCAGAATTAGATGGATTAAGATCGATAAAAAATAATTCCAAAAAGATTTTGGCGGATCTGGAAGAAAAGGAGAAAAGCAAAACAGGTATCAACAGTTTAAGGATCAGATTTAACAAGGTTTTTGGCTATTTTATCGAAGTTACCAAGAAAAATATTTCATTAGTTCCGGAAGATTATATCCGCAAGCAGACGACAGCTAATGCGGAACGTTATATCACGGAAGAATTGAAAGTTGAAGAAGAGAAAATCCTGGGAGCACAGGAAAAAATTGAAGAGATTGAATACAAATTGTTTCAGGAATTGATCAGCAAAATTTCTCTAAGAACGATTGAGATTCAACAGACTGCTAACAAATTAGCGGTGTTGGATGTTCTTTGTTCGTTAGCCAAGACGGCGATGGAGAATAATTATGTTAAGCCTTCTTTTGTGGAGGAAAATGTCTTACAGATCAAAGGCGGCCGACATCCGGTAGTAGAAAGGATGGAAAGCAGATTCATCTCCAATGACATCTTTTTACAGGATGGGGAGATGATGATCATTACTGGACCAAACATGGCGGGCAAATCTACGGTGATGCGGCAGGCGGCCTTGATCGTGTTGCTGGCGCAGATTGGTTCTTTTGTGCCGGCAGAGGAAGTTGTTCTGGGGATAGTAGATAGAATCTTTACCCGTGTGGGAGCTTACGATGACTTATCTTCCGGGCAAAGTACATTTATGGTGGAGATGAACGAGACAGCAGCTATCCTTAACAATGCCACAGCAAAAAGTTTGGTCATCTTAGATGAGATTGGACGAGGAACTTCAACTTTTGATGGTGTTTCCCTCGCCTGGAGCGTGGCAGAATATCTGCATAATAAGCTGAAAGCTAAGACAATGTTTGCCACCCATTATCACGTCATGAACAAGCTGGCTGAGAAGTTTTCCCGTATCAAGAATTTTAACATTGCTGTGCGTGAAGTAAAAGGAGAAATCATCTTCCTGCACAAGTTGATTCCCGGAGGAACTGATCAGAGTTATGGTGTGCACGTAGCAAAGTTAGCCGGTTTGCCGGAAGAAGTTGTAGCTAGAGCCAGAGAAATACAGGAAGTTCTAGAAAAAGATGATGAGATGATACGGAAAATCAAGGCTAAAAAACTGGATGATCAGAAAGGTCTGTTAGAATTTTAGGAGGGGGTGGCAGGGATAATCCTTTAAGTGCTCGGGCTTTCTGAATGTTAACAATTTCTGCATAACGTAATTTGATCTCTGCCAATACTTCATTTGCATCAACATAATCATCATCCCTATGTTCCTCTTCAATTTTCAGGAATTCCCTTATTGTTACATTTGAATCATTACCTAAATTATAGTGTACTCTCTTTAAAAGTGGTAGATGTCTTAAATATTTAAACTCTGAAGCAAAATTTGCCCAGTTAAGGCGATCTAAATTTTCTTCCTTTTTTAGTTGTGTAAATATTGGCTGAGCTAGTTCATCTTTGGTTTCATCTGAATATGTGGGATTATTGATGATTGGTTCCAATTCTGCATAGGCCCTGATGTAGTTATCAGCTGTCTTGAGCCTTTTTTCCAGATGTTCTTCAACGCTTTTAGCAATGCCCTGCCAAGGTTTTCCATAATCACTGTTTAAAAATTCTTTTGCTATAACATGTTCAAGCATCTCTGCCATCGCTTCTTCGATGATGACTGGTGATTGTTTATAGGGATCATTTACTTCGTGGAATCTTTCATGAAGGATAAATCTAGCGATAGTCCCGTAATCTTTTTTCAGGAAATCTAAGGTTAATGGTGCACCAGGAGTGTAAACTTTAAATAAAGAAAAATCATAGATTTTTTCATCATATGATGATTTAAGATCTTCCAGAACTTTTTTTTCACTGCTGATTCTGCTGATTTCAAGTTTTTGACTGCCTTTCTTGACTATGTTAAGGGCCCATTTTTCACCATCTTCACCTGGAGAGAAGATGCAGAATGATCTTTTACCCTCATAAAAAACATGGTGTTCCAGGAAGTTATTCAGAGCATCAACCATATCTAACTTACCTTCCACAGCGGCATCTAGAGAATAAGGATAATCTGAGACTATCTCCCTGACAGTTCTGGAATCTTCACATAGGTCAACATGATCAAAATTCATCTCATTGTTAGTTGATTGATCATAAGAATACACTATCTTCCCGGGGGTTATACCTGAGGCTTGATCTGGAGAGGTGTCTCCTGAAAATGCAAGAGCACTATATAGAAGAGATCCGGCAAGAGCTAAATGTCGCCATTTCATAGTTTATGATAATCTCTTCTAATTTATAAAATTAAAGACACATTTTTGGTTATTTAGAAATATTGTTAGGGTAGATGGTTAGGGTAGATAGTAAGACGGACATCATTAATCTTGTACCAAGGTCTGGCTTGAGGGATTACTATATCAGATAATTCTGCTCCCATGCGGTTAAGATGGAGCCAGCGTGAACCATCGTCATCAGGAGTATATGTCAGAGCTAATTTAAGGTGAGGATTTTCCCGTACATATTGTTTACCGGCTTCCAGAATACTTTTGCCTGTACCTTTAACCCGCAAGGAATCGCTGGCCGTGATGTCAACAAACAGTATGGAATCAGTTTCATCCTCGATCCTGGGCCAATGACCGCTATTTGTTAGTTGATCATAATTTAGTCTAAGTCTATTGAGATCCCCCCCTGTTTTTAGTTGTACGGTCTCCATGATACCGCAGGGGACATCTCCCACAAAATTGTATTGAGGATATTTGGTAAGAAGGTATTCCAGCTGATCATTATCCGGCTGGGCATAAGCAACAAAAAAAACTTGTCCTGAACTTAATCTTTCCTCCATGATCGCTGGTGTTAATCGCTCATAACCTTGTGCTTGTTTAATGTGAGGTCCCCATACATCATTGATGATATCAGCAAATAGATGAAGGTCCCTAGAATGAGGTGGTGAAGTTAAGATTTTTACATTAATGTTGGACATCATGTGTAAAAAGGAAACCTATTTTAAAAATGATTGGACTATCTTTTTCTATTTGGTTACTGTAACATTTAAATATGATAAAATTGTTTTAACCTAAAAAGAGGTTAGTTGATGGTAGATGTAACAATTATCCAGAATTTTCTGATTGCTTTAGCTCTCGGCGCCTTGATTGGATTGGAACGGGAATATGCCGTCTACCGTCAGAAAGGACATGAATATGCTGGTATCAGAACTTTTCCCCTCATAGCCTTATTTGGAGCTTTTTCTGCTTATCTGGGAGAAATAATCTCTCCCTGGATCCTGATTGTGGGGATGGCGATGATAGGAACATTGATCATCGTCGCTTATTTCTCACTTTCCAAGATTGATCGGAAACATACCGGAGCAGTATCGGAAGTGGCCGGATTCTTAACTTTTTTTATCGGAGTCTTGGCTTACCAAGGAGAAATAATTTTAGCTGTAGTCTTGGCTGTAACTATGACAGTGATTTTATTTGCTCGATCAGTACTGCATAATTTTGCCAAGCACATCAACAAACAGGAGATGATCGACACTCTAAAATTTATCGTTGTCGCCTTTGTGATCCTCCCCTTTCTCCCTAACCAAAGTTTTGGACCATACGAGATATTTAACCCTTACCTCATCTGGTTAATGGTAGTCTTTGTCTCTGGGATCAGTTTTGTCGCTTACATCGCCTTGAAATGGCTCGGTGAGAAAGGTATCGTTTTAGCTGGTCTGCTGGGAGGGTTAGCGAGCAGTACTGCTACAACTGTAAGTTTATCGCATCGAAGCAAAAATGAGAACAAAGTTTACAAAGCATTAGCTTTGGGGGTCATTTTAGCAAACGTTGCCATGTTTATCCGGATACTCTTTATCACTTTTATTCTGAATCGGGAATTATTCTCCAAGACGGTAATCCCTTTATCTATATTAATTTTGGTTTCATTGGTTTTTTCTTATTTTTTCTGGAAAAAAGTAAAGAAAATCAAGGGAAGAGTAAAGCTAGGTTCACCTTTTACACTAGTTCCGGCATTGAAGTTTGGGTTATTTTTTGCCATAGTTTTAGTATTGGTCAAGATTGCTGATGCTTACTTCTCCACTAAGGGAGTTTATCTGGCAAGTTTTATTTCTGGATTAGCAGATTTGGATGCGATAACTGTTTCTTTGTCTCAGCTCGCTAATGGCAACTTAATGATTGAAACTGCCAAGAAGGGTATCCTTATTGCAGCTCTAACAAACATGGCGGTAAAAGGAGGGATTGCCTTATGGATCGGTGGCAGAAAATTTGGCCAGCTTGTCCTAGGATTATTTGCTGTGTTGATTGCAATCGGTATCGGTTTGTTTTTCGTATTCTGAAGTTTGATGATCAAAAAAAAATTATCTAAAAAAATTCTATTTTATGCTCCTCATTTTGCTTAGGCTGCTCCTGATTTGCCCTAGTAAGCTTAAGGAATGAGCTAAAATCAGGCGGAGTATCAGGTATCTCTTTTTCTTCTGGCTTACCTTTTATCATTGGTTGCGGTGAACCAAACATGCTCATCATGGAAGTTGTATCAACTTCTTCCCGTGGCTTATCTTGGAGAAAGGAGTTCCCTGAATTTACAGAATTTACAGAACCTACAAAATGATGCAGGAGCTGGATGGCTTTCATAATATCGTTGTGAGAATCTACCTGGGTATCAATAGTTATTTTCATCATATCACCTTTTTATGGATTGTAATATCTTGGAGAAGTAAAAACAACTATTTAATTTTTCCTGTCTTCTCAAACAAGCTAAATTGAAGGGGAAACTCCAGCACAATAATGTTTATATATAATTTTTAGCGTAAATTTTAGTGGTGTTAGATGATCAATCGACTTGAAATAGTTTCACGGCAGGATTCACGTGCTTCCGTCTTGCAGAGAAAGCTCAATAATTTTAAGATAACTAAAGTAGAAGTAGTTGATGTCTATACTATCGACAAGAAATTTTCTGCCGAAGAGTTAAGTAAGATCGCCCAGATGCTCAGTAACCATCTGTGGCAGGAAGTTTTTACCAACCGACCTTACCTGCCTAAATTTTCTGGGGTCCTTGAAATAAGTTTCTTACCGGGCGTTACTGATAATATTGCTAATACGATTAAGGAAGGAATCGAAGATCTGCTGAAAATTAAGTTTGCCGCAGGCGAAGGTGTTTATTCAGCCCAGTTGATTTTTTTTACCGGAAATCTAAATAGTAATGAGCTAGAAAACATTGCAGCGCAGCTGGCCAATCCCTTGATCCAAAAAGTCAAGATAAAAAGTGATCAAGGCTATTATGGGATGGAAAAATCTTTGCCAAAAGTCATGTTATCAGGATATTCTTCAGTGAAAAGAGTTGAGATAACTAACCTTAATGATGAAGAACTAGTTGAGCTGGGCAAGAAAGGGATAAAAGATGAAGATGGCAGCAGAAGAGGCCCATTAGCCTTATCCCTGCCTTACATGAAAACTATCCAGCATTATTTTAAGGAGTTAGGTCGAGAACCAAATGACATTGAGTTGGAATCCCTGGCGCAGACCTGGAGTGAACATTGCAAGCATACAATCTTTGCTGCGCCGATCGATGAAATAAAAGATGGATTGTTTAAGCATTACATCAAGAGGGCGACCGAGAAAATCCGAGAAGATAATGATTTTTGTGTTTCGGTGTTTAAGGATAATTCAGGAGCGATAATTTTTGATGATAATTATCTTATCAGTGATAAGGTGGAAACCCATAACAGTCCTTCAGCCTTAGATCCCTTCGGTGGAGCGATTACAGGAATTGTGGGAGTAAATCGAGATGCTTTGGGTTTTGGTTTAGGCGCAAAACCGGTGATCAATCGTTACGGTTTTTGTTTAGCTAATCCTTTTTTGGACAAAAAATTGTATAAGGATGCAGAAAGAAAGCAGAAGATGCTAAGCGCTAAGCAGATTATGGAAGGTGTGATTAATGGCGTCAATGTTGGCGGCAACTGCTCGGGAATCCCGACACCGCAAGGGTTTCTCCATTTTGATGAACGTTATCGTGGCAAACCGTTAGTCTTTGTCGGCACAGTCGGTTTGATTCCCAGAGAAAGTAAAGGGAGATTAAGTCATCAAAAAACTGCCCAACCAGGAGATTTCATCGTGATGTTAGGTGGCAGAGTAGGTCAGGATGGTATCCATGGCGCAACTTTCTCTTCAGAAATCTTAGCGGAAGCCAGCCCTTCTACCGCGGTGCAGATCGGTGATCCAATAACACAGAAAAAACTAAGCGACATGCTAGTCAAGGAAGCCCGAGATCAAGGATTATATAATAGCATAACTGATAATGGCGCGGGAGGTTTATCCTGTAGTGTCGCGGAGATGGCACAGGAGTGCAATGGCTGCCATGTTTTTTTGGAAAGAGTGCCCCTAAAATATCCTGGTTTGGAACCATGGAAGATTTGGATCTCCGAATCGCAAGAACGGATGACGTTAGCTGTACCGAAAGAAAAATGGTTAGATTTTGCTGATCTTTGTAAACGAAGAGGAGTAGAAGCCAGCATCATCGGTGAATTCAACAGCTCAGGTAAATGCCTGGTTGATTATGAAGGTCAGAAAATCCTTGATCTAGATTTACGCTTCCTGCATGAAGGACTACCGAAGATTCCTTTACAGACTGATTATAAAAGAACATTCCAAGAAGAACCACAGATCCATCTCAAAGAAAATTTTACCGCTGATCTCCAGCAGATGTTGAAAAGGTTGAACTTAAGCAGTTTCAGATTTATCTCTCAACAGTATGACCATGAAGTGCAGGGTGGTTCAGTTTTGAAACCGTTGCAGGGCAAAGGGTTAGTTAATGGTGATGCGACGGTAACTAGACCGTTATTGAGCAGTCAAAAAGGGGTGGTGCTTGCACAGGCGTTATTTCCCTCTTACAGCGATATTGACACTTATCATATGGCAGCTGTAGCTATCGATACCGCTTTTAGAAATGCGGTAGTTGCTGGTGCTAATCCGCAAAAAATTGCTTTACTGGACAACTTTTGCTGGTGCAGTTCTGATGAACCGTTCCGATTGGGACAACTTAAACGAGCGGCGCAGGCTTGCCATGATTACGCAATAGCTTATTCTGCTCCTTTCATTTCAGGAAAAGACAGCATGTTCAATGATTTCAAAGGTTATGATGAAGAGGGGGAGGTAAAGATCTCTGTGCCTCCGACATTATTGATTAGTTCTATCTCGGTTATGGAGGATACGACTAAAGTGGTAAGCATAGATCTGAAATATCCAGGAGACTTGATTTATGCGTTGGGAGAAACAAAAGAAGAGTTAGGCGGCAGCGAATATTTTGCTCTGCATGAGGGGATAGGCAATAAAGTTCCGCAAGTGGATGCGGAAAAAAATTTAGTGTTATACAAGACTTATCACCGCGCTTTAAAACAAGGCTTGCTTGCTGCTGCCAGTAGCGTCCATCATGGTGGGTTAGCAGTTACCTTAGCCAAGATGAGCATTGCCGGAAAGTTAGGTTTAGAAGCTGATCTTAGTAGACTAGAAGAACTGCGCGATGATCACCTGATGTTCTCGGAAAGCGCAGGCAGGATAGTTGTGGCCATCGATCCGAGAAACAAGGATGATTTTGAAAATCTTTTCTTAGGAAAAAATTGTTATCGGATCGGCAAAGTAAGGGAAGATGGAAAATTTTTGTTCAAGGGAAAAGAGAAAGTTATTGTGGAAACTGATGTTGAAAAGTTAGCAGAAAGTTATCAGCAGACTTTCCATCCTGCTGTGAAAAAAGAAGTTAAAGTTATTGTCTTAACCGGTTACGGTATCAATTGCGATGAGGAAACAGAGTTTGCTTTCAGGCAGGCTGGCGCTAAAGTGGAAATTGTCCATGTCAATGATCTGATCGATGGTCAGAAAAAGTTAGATAACTATGATATCCTAGCTTTTCCGGGCGGTTTTTCTTATGGTGATGATACCGGCTCAGGTAAAGCTTTAGCCAACCGTTTGCGAAACAATCTGTGGCAAGAATTACAGTCTTTCATCAAAGAAGATAAATTAGTCTTAGGTATCTGCAACGGTTTTCAGGTATTGGTTAATCTTGGTCTATTACCCGGAGCTTTGCTGCATAATGATGATGCACAATATTTGGTAAGATGGGTGGATGTGCAATTTTCTTCTGATAGTCCCTGGTTAGAAGGAATGGGAGAGATATCTTTACCGATCGCCCATGGTGAAGGAAAATATTATTGTAAGGATGGAATGAAAGTTGCTGGAAAATATGTGAGGGGGAAGATCTGTGAATATCTTGATTTAGCAAAAAATCCTAACGGTTCAATGCAGGATATAGCGGCAGTGACAGATGAGAGTGGAAAGATCCTGGGGATGATGCCACATCCAGAAAGAGCGATAAATGTTACGCAATTACCTTATTACACTTTACTAAGAGAGAAATTCCAGCGGGAAGGAAGAAAATTAAATTCAACTATTTCAGGGTTGAAAATCTTTGAAAATGGAGTGAGGTATTTTCAGGAAAAAATTACTAGATAGAAAAAGTCCTATTCACAGACAGGCTTTTTCACTTAGTACAAAGGAGGTAGAAAATGTTTGAAAGGTTGTTAGATGGTGTACAGGTGGCAGCAGTTGTCTGTAATCAATGGGGTGATACTGGTAAAGGTAAGGTCGTTGACTTATTAGCAAAGCATTTTGATTTAATTGTAAGAGGACAAGGTGGCAATAATGCCGGACATACAGTCGTTGCGGGGAATCAGGAATTAAAGCTGCATGTTGTTCCTTCCGGGATAATTTTTGACAAGGAAGGCAAGATTAATGTGGTGGGCAGCGGAGTAGCATTCAATCCTCTGTCTTTTCAGGAAGAATTGGAAAAACTAGAAGCAGCCGGTTTAAGTTATGATAATCTGAAAATTTCTCATCAGGCAAAATTAATCCTGCCGCAACATCTGTTATTGGATCGCATCAGGGAAGCAAGGAAAGGTAAAGGAAAGATTGGTACAACCGGAAGAGGGATCGGACCAGTTTATGGTGATCATACGCTGCGTTTAGGATTAACTGTCAATGATATGTTGAACAAAGAGGTGTTTACCAAAAAACTAGAGAAGAATCTGGCAGAAAAATTATTGGTGCTAAGACATGATGATCCCGAATTGATCAAGGAGATTATGCAACATCAGCATCTAGGCAAGGGCAAGTTTCATGATGTCGATAATATATTTAATATCTCAACTATTGTAGAGACTTACATGGATCTAGGTCAGAGATTCAAACCTTACATCACTGATACTGACAAGTTAGTACGGCAAGCTCTTGGCGAGGGCAAGAAGATTTTATTAGAAGGAGCGCAGGGATTATTGCTAAGCGTGGATTATGGTCTGCATCCTTTCGTAACATCATCTGACGCTTCTTACCGCGGTTTAGCGAAGGGAGCAGGATTAAGAGATGGTGATGTCAATCTGGTTATCGGCATAGCCAAAGCTTTCTATATGACTCGGGTAGGTGCAGGCCCTTTCCCCACAGAATTTGGCGGCGAGCATTCAGCTGGTTGGTGCAATAACTCTAATGTCACTTTCACTATCGAGAAGCAATTGTACCCTAATGTTAGTCTGAATGATAGTGATGGCTTTGAAAAAGGTATCGCTGTTCGTTATGCAGGAAGAGAATATGGCACAACCACGGGAAGACCCCGGCGTTGCGGCCGTTTTGATCTGCCGTTGTTGAGATACGCTAAAGAGATAAATGGCGAAGTTGTAGCGCTTACTAAATTAGATGTGCTAGATCAAGCGGAAGAGATCCAGATCTGCACTAACTACAAATACACCGGAGTAGAATATCATGTTGGCGGTCGCGTGTTAAGGAATGGAGATATTATCACCACGGCTATACCTGATAATGAAGTCTTGCAGCATTGTCAACCGCTGTACAAGACTTTTCCGGGCTGGAAAAGCGATACTACCAAGATCACTGAATTTTCTGCTTTGCCTTTAGCGATGAAAGAAATCATCACTTATGTGGAGAAGGAAGCAGGAGTTAAAGTGAAGATCGTTTCTGTCGGTCCAGATAGGGGGCAGACGATTGTGGTTTAGAGTTTGTTGAATTTTATTCAGATATATTTATAAATCAAGTGTAATTTTTTTATCCTATGATAAATCCAAGTAAAATTAAAAGCCAAAGAATGTGGGACATCTGGAATGCATCTGGAGCAGTAGAGAGTATCGATGATGCCATTGCTAGAGATGCTGTTAATCCAAGAAGGTTAAACCTTGTTGAGATTACAGGATTAAAAATAGTGTGAATCAGTAAACATTACCAAGGTCAGTTTAGCGGAAATTCTGTCTTATCCCTTGGTGAGAAGAGAATTAGTGAATATTCAACAAAAACAGTAGCTTATATTATAGCTAATGGACATAATTACCAGCTTGGCAAAAAAGTTAATCCTTTATCCGTAAAGTATCAAGAGCTCCAGTTGCAATAATTGTTATTAATTTCTCTTAATTCTTTACATCATTTTTTAAAACTGCTCTATTTTTTAGTTTTCTATGATTGAACCATCAATGGTTAAGAAATTAGACTTTGAAGTAGAGCGACTTAAAAGAAAGTATCCTCCGATAAATATTCAAACTTTAGACACTTTGGCTAGAGAAGAATTTGATGCTAATGTTGTAAGAACACCTTTGGGTTGGATGAGTAAGGTAGTTAAATCTGAAAGTGGCCTATTTATTTTTTACTACGGGTCATTTAAACCATATGAATCATTAGCTTTAGCTCATGAAATTGGACACATAGTAGCAGGACATTTAGATGGATATAATCCCGGTTTGGAGATTAAAGAAAGAGAAGCAGATTATTTTTCAGCTCAAATTAATGATGTTTCTTTGTCTAAGCTGAATTCTTTCAGATTTATGGAAGCAGTTTTTAGATTTAAGGATGATTTTAGAAATATATTTAGATATGGGGTAGAGATCGCTAAATTAGTTGAACAAGATGCATATGAAGCTTTTAAGGAAGTATAAATAATTTTTGATAGTAACATTTTGGCATAGTTACTTTTATAAAAAAATGTGTCCATTTGTCCTAAAATGATTGATGAGGCTAAATTAGACACATTAGTACAACAGATATTTGTTGATAGTTTTAAGACTGTTAAGTTTGAAAGAGAAAATTTAGCTATTTCTCCTTTTGATGTTGAAAAAGTTAAATCAAATTCTCAAAAATCAAAATTTGAGGAGTTAGTTTCTAAATTAACTGTTTTTCCTTATGACTTAGAAACTTTAGCTTATGAAAAATTTCCTCAATTTAATGATGAATTTGGTGATTATGTTAAATTAAATGTTTTCTCAATTTCAGGAGAAAATCCACAATATGAATTTGTCTTGGAATTTAAGGAAGATCCGAAAACTGTAGGGAAATTTTTCAGAGACTTTTCCTTAGATTACAAACTAAATGCTGAGTTTAAGAAATTTCCTTTTGGTTCTGAAACAGGCAATGCACAAACGTTAATTTTTGAAGGAGGAAAGGGGGTATTTACTTTTATTCCTAAAGGCTCTATAAACATAAGGCATAGTTATCCTCAAAATCTTAGGTTAGATAATACTGATGACTCAGTTCAAACTTACCTGATTCTTGGTGAAAAAATTCCGGGCATATTCCCGCAATTACTGAAAGCTTACATTAAGGATAAGGCTAAATGATTTTAATTTCTTATAATTAACTTTATATAGTAAAATATCCTAACTCTAAAAATGAAAAAGAGTTGGTGGCTGGTTTTCCTGCTGGTCTTACCCTATACTTTAGCAAAACCGGCTGAAGAAGTGTTGAAAGATGTTTGGGGGGGCGTGATCACCGCAGGCAGCCTCAAATGGTTAAATTTACCCGGTGATGTTGTACTTGTTGCTTTTGTCAGGATACTTATTTTCATCCTCATCTTTGCTATCTTTTTTGCTGTCTTTACTGGCTTAGGTGATAGGGTATTTAGTTTTCTCAGTCGGAGGCATGCCGCGATTGTGGCTTTAGTATTAGCAATAATCTCTTCCATCTTTATGCCGGCTGCTATCATCTTGGCTATCGGTGGAGGACTGGGGACTTTAGTTTCCTTGTTGCTCATCGGTCTGCCGATCTTAGCTTTAGGATTATTACTACTATCTTTACCGCATGATAAATGTTACTGGAATTTTATCAAGTTCATAATAACCGGAATACTTTATTGGATCATCGCGGCTGTCAAATATCATATCACTAATGTGTTAAATGTGAATATTTCGCCGGAGATTATCAGTTCAGTCGCTGTTTTTACTGATTGGGCGATTGGCATAACCATCGTCTTGCTGATTTATTACATATTAAAGATGTTAGGTTGCTTATTCGGTAAAGCGGGTAGAGCAGTGGAAATTTCTTTCTCGGATATCCTAGACCGGATAAGACAAAGAGCAAGTAGGCCTGACAGCGATGATAGCAATGCAAATCCCCCATCACCACCGCCACCCGGAGATCCCCAAAAAGGAACATTGCAGGGCCTAATTATAGATCCTGTTTCCCAGCAGCCGATTGAAAGTACAATAACAATAACTAATGGTGGTAGAGATGTGAACAAATTTACTGGAAAATATGACTTTCCCAAACTTAAGCCGGGAGTTTATTCCATTGTTTCTAAACCAATCAACGATGCTTATAATACAATTACAAAAGGAAATGTTACTTTAGCAGCCGGACAAACTTTACGTGAAGATTTCCGACACACGCTAAACCATGAAGGCGATGCTACTGAATTAAGCGGGAAAATCTATGATTTGGGTAATAACAATCATCTTTTAAGAAGTTATATCACCATTACACAAGAGAGTCAAGTATTAGTCAATAATCTTTTTGCTGGCGTTTACAAATTTGAAAGGTTTACACCGGGAACTTATAACATAACTTCAACTCCTGATGATAGAAGCTATCCTCCGATAAGTAAAGTCTTAGTTATCAGAGAAGGGCAGAATGAACATGATTTCGCTCATAAAAGCGCTGCCAGCGATGCGAGAATAAAAGGAACAATCAAAGGGAATAATCGCGAAATAATCAGCCAGATAACTTTAAGTCAGGGTAATAATGTTATCATGACAAGATCACGCAAGGGGGAATACCATTTCCCTGATCTAGCCCCAGGCAGTTATATCATTGAGTCAAAACCGGGTAGAGGTTTCAATACCATAACACAAGAAGTTACCATTCTTCCCAGTGATGAAACAAAAGTTAATTTTGAGCATACCAAACAGGTAACGCCTCCAAGTGATGGTGAGGGTGATGGTAGTAAAGATGGTTCCGGTAAGAAGAATTACAAATTTTTTACTGGTATCGTAGCCAACATAAAGGCGGTAATAAAAAATATCAATGAGTTTAACTTAAATGAAGCAAAAAAAGTCTGGGCCGATTGTAAGAGATCGACAACAAGAGCAAGAAAAGTCTGTGAAAAACTTTTCAAGGATCTAGAGAAGGATCATCCCGGTCATAGAGCTCTGATGGTTGCAGTTCTGCAAGAGGTTGATCTTGTCAGAAAAGAGATGAACAAGATAAAATTTACAGCTGATCTAAATAAAAATAAGGAATTAGAAGTTCCAATATTAGAAATCGCTAATAAACTATCAGTAATCGAAATTAATATCCATAAAATAATCCATAAAACACTAAGGGATACAAATTAATTATTTCATTCCCATTCTACTGTGCCGGAGATTATGAAAAAAACCTACAACCAGCTATAACCTTTCTTATTCTTTATGTTATAAAGTTTTACAATCTTTGATTTTCCTTCAGGAGTTTTTAACATGTTTTTAAGAAATCTGTCATGATTTGCAAATATGGAATTTATAAATTCATCGTGTTCCTTTCTCCATTTTGGATTAGTTTTAACATAATTTGCCCAACGTTCAATTTGTTCTAAATGCGATTCCCTCATCTTAATTTATCAATTAGTTTTTTTATTTTATTTATTTCTTCTTCATTAACCATCTCTGAATAAACTATCCTTAAATGTCTAGCGTCTTCTAGATCTTTAGGACTTTTTAAAAGTTCTTCTTTAAAGGCAATATTCACATTAATATTACTAAACCAAACATCAAGGTCAGTTAATTCTAGTTTTACTCGATTATTTATTTGATAATCATCAATAATGTCTTTAGCTAATTTAACTTCCATTTCTGGTAATGGTTTATCTTTTTTGGTAAATCTTACAGACAATTTATCTTTTAAATAATCATATGCTGTTATTGCCTTATCAGATTGCATACAAACAAAATGATTTTTTTTTAGATCTTCAAACAACTCTGAGAATTTTTTGAAATTGATTTTTTCAATAATCATATCGATATCTTCTGTTCCCCTAGTTCTTCCGGAAGCTATAGCAATAAAACCAGAAACTATAATGTACTTGCAATGTTTTTCCACAATCTTGCAAAAATCAACACAAAATTGATTTAGTACATTTAAATCTTTTATTTCTCTATCCATAATAGTTAGTTAATAGTAGTTTTTAAAAATCTTCTCATAAATAACCACCTTATTCCCATTCTACTGTGCCGGGTGGTTTGTGAGTAAGATCATAGAAGACAGCAGAGATCCCTAAACTTCTAATTTCACGTGCCATTTCCTTGACAATACTCAGTGGCAGATCAGCGAAAGATGCGCTCATCACATCAGTAGAACAGATCGGTCTCAACACTACTGATTCACCATTGATAGGGATCAATACTGTCGGCATCTGCCAGACTTTTTCTGAGAGGTTATAAAGTTCTAAGATGGACATGGCAATGTGATCTGCTTGTCTTAGAAGGTTAAGTCTTTCTTTAGTTAGGGAAGCTTTCTCTAGCTGCAGATAACCTATATCTCCTGAGATCAAATAGACAACGCGATTGATCTGTGGATATTTGTTGGTAAGTTTAGTGGAAATATTTTCTAAAGTTTTCCAATCAGCTTCACCTTTGATAGCTAAGGGATGAGCATAAGTTCGTGAATCACCTTGCACACCAACAGATCTAATCGGTAAAACCTTAGCTTGCAATGGTTTGATCTCTGCATTGATCTGAGCTTCCAGTTCTGGAAATAATTGCCTCTCTTCGTCATTGCATAAGCAGCGGATAGCTAAGCCTGGACCGGGAAAAGGATGGCGGGAGATTACTTCAGAGGGTAAACCTAATTTTTTCCCTAATTCTCTTACTTCATCCTTGTAGAGCTGAGATAATGGTTCAATGACCTTACCTTGCTTGAGCAGTTCCGTGATGATATCTACACGATTATGATGCGTCTTGATCAGGACAGAATTTTTAGTGCCACCGCTTTCGATAGTATCAGGATAGATCGTGCCTTGTCCCAAGATCCAGTCATCGGGATTCAAGTTTAGTTCCGCTAAGGCCTTGTCTTTTACGACAATGAAGAGGTTTCCGATGATCTTCCTTTTTTCCTCTGGTTCATAGACATCTTTTACTCCCTGTAAAAATTCCAGTTCATAATTTTTGACGATAAGATTGTTATAACCTAATTCTTCTAAAGTTTCCTGCACCTGTCTGCTTTCATTCTTGCGCATGAAACCGTGGTCAATGTGTAACCCTAAAACATTTTCTTTACCCAAAGCCTTGTTAAGCAAGGCAAAACAAACAACCGAATCAACTCCTCCGGAAACCAGCAGGAAAACTTTTTTATCCCCAACCTTATCCTTGATTTGCTGAATCTCTTGCTCCAGATAAGAAGAAATGTCCCAGTTTTTTTTGATATTACAAAGATTAAGAAAATTTTCCAGCATCTTCATCCCCTGCTGAGTGTGCGTAACTTCCGGATGGAATTGCAAACCATAATATTTGCCATTGGTGATGGCAGCAGCTTTGCAATCCTGAGAACTGCCGATGATCTTAAAACCAGGCGGTAAAGTACAGACAGTATCTCCATGGCTCATCCAGACAACCTGCCGAGGAGCCAGGTTGTTAAAAAGTGGATCCTGTTTTATTTCCATCTCAGTAATGCCATATTCCTTAACCTTGCCGGGAGCAACTTCACCACCCAAGGTTTGTGATAACAATTGATGCCCGTAACATAAGCCTAGTATGGGAAGATCTAGCTGGAAAATTTCTTGGTTGTATTTTGGTGCGTTTTCGTCATAGACAGAATGTGGTCCACCGGAAATGATGATTCCGGCTGCATTTTGCAATTCTACAATTGGAACATCTAGGTCTTTGATCTCAGAATAATATCCTAATCTCCTGACACGGTTAGCGATGAGATGGCAATACTGACCGCCGGAATCCAAAACGATAATTTTTTTCATTTTGGTCTTATGTCAGGATCTTCTCCAACTGATTTTTGCTGATCGCTGTCTTGATCTCTCTTGCTATCCGTTCACCGAAACTAAGCGGAGTACCATAAAGGTAGCCGGAATAAGGGGTGAATCTTGTTCCAGGAGAACCGGGAATTCTTAAAGAAACATCAAAGATTACCAATTCTTCCTTACCCTGCTGGGAATCGATAGCCCCTTGTAAGGCGAAAGGACCGATAATCCCGGTTGGAGAGAATTTTTTAGTAGCTGTAACAAAATTTTCACCGGCAGCGAAAGCTTTCTCTAACAATGATTCCTTGACAGTGCAGGCGATATGTCCGGTCTCAATCAATGTGGGTTTGACATTTATTTCTAACTGCTCAGCGGCCGGCAGTCTGATCAAGCCATCAAGATTAGTCTGTCTCCTGATATCTGTACCGAGGAGCTCTAACTCATTATTTAACGGTGAATAGAAAAAATTGAAATTAATCTGCGCTCCAACAATAAATTCTTCAATAACTGCCTTACTCAAGGATTCTTTAGTGATGATACCTTTATACATCAATTCTTGAGATTTACGTTGATAATCATCATAATCAACAGCATAGAAGAATGCTCTCTCATAACCACGGATAGCTTCGTTTACTTTGATGATAACTAACCTGTTGATTTCTCTAGGATTGTGAAATATTTGCGGGAAACGAATATTCGCTTCCTTCAGGATGTCATATTGATTATTGATAATATGCCGTTCTTCTTGTTTCAGCATCTTTCTGGTACCGAAAAGGGGGATATTAAAATCGTTCTCGATCTGCGTGAAATTGCAGTAGACCCAGAAATAGCGGTTATGGATGAAGATAGTGTTAAGTTCTCTTAATCTCTGCTGAACTTCTGGCAGGACAACGTCAGCAAACTTATTCACCAAGATAACTTCATCGACAATCCCTTTACCTTCCCGACTGCGAAAATATTTGCTGTAAGTTTTCTCACGTCCTTTCTGGCAGACAGCAACTGTTCTGAAACCTAGCTTTTTAGCACCATGACAAACGTCTAAAGCAGAATGACCACCCAGCACGCCAATAGTGATATTTTCTTGATCATACTCTTGCAGTATTTCTTTGATGTTTATCATTTTTATTTTCACCAATTTTAAATTTCTTTAATTCTTTCATTCTGTTACTTTATCCAGCTGGTTTAATTGGATTGCTGTCTTCAATTCTCGAGCTATCCTTCTGCCGGTACTCATCGGTTCGCTATATTTATAGTAAGTGTAAGGGCTGCCACCGGGGAAACAATTGGTTCCAGCAACGATCCTTGCAGAAATTTCAAAGACATGAAATTTTAATTCCGGTGTGATGATTGTTTCCAAGCAAAAAGGTCCATATAACCCTGGTGGTTCTATCTCCTGAGAAACTTTTACTACCGCTTCACCCATCCTAAAGACTTCCGGCAACAACGATTCCCTGATGACTAAAGGGAGATTGCCGGTTACTGTATAAGTAGCAGGTATTTCCGTCTGAGGTATCCTGCCTAAAGCGTCGGCATTGCTTTCATAACGCTTATCAAAACCCATAACCTCTAACTCTTTTGTTAAGGGAGAATAGAAATAATGGATGAACAGCGGTGTGCCGACAATGAATTCTTGGATAGTGTAGGTCTTATCAGGATGATCCTTGATCTTTACAGAGAACTCTTCCAGCGAATCAGCGAGAAAATATCCCTGCCCTCCACCAGCACCATCAAACTTGACGATTACTTGCGTGTCGATCTCTTCAGGCGCAGCAAATAATCTTGGCATTCTCAATCCTGCTTTCGTTAACCATTGCCGTTCTAATGTTCTGTCAGACTCCCAGCTCAGAATTTTTTTATTACCAAAATACCTAGCTTTGATGTTGTCAATTTTTCCTCCCAGATTGGTGATGAAAGAACCGTGGGGGATGAGGATAGCATTTCTTTTCAGCAATTCATCTTCAATTAGGGAATAATCCTTAAAGTTGTCAATGATGATGAATTCATCTGCAACGTTAAAAGATTTGTAAGGCTGCACCTTATCTTTCTGGCAGATAGCTATCGTAGGAAAACCTTCTTCTTTCGCTCCCTTGAGTATTTGCAAAGCAGAATGAGAAGCTAAAGTAGCTATCTTATAATTTGAATGATTCATCGACAGATATCCTCTGTAATCTTTTCTGCCAAGCCAGTGTAATTCTCCGGATGCTGGATGATCGCTTTCTGTTTCTCGTTGAACTGTTGCAGGTAAGGCTGGGCTTCCTCGCTGTTAAGAAAAAGCTGGTTCAACGGCATGTTGCTCTGCTGTGCTTCTATTGTAAGTTTTCTGACAAACTCATGCGCCTCAGGATGACCTTTAGATGCTAACAGCAGGTATAACGGTTCAGCAACCAGCATATTGGCATTTATCTGGAAGTTTTTGTTGACGTTTTCGTGATCAACTGCTAATTTCTGCATCGTCTTGTTAAGTTTTTTCAGAGAGATGTATAGGGAAGCGAATAATTCCGGAATGAATCGTTGGGATGCGGAGTTTGTTAGATCACGCTGATGATCAGAGATCTGGTCCATGTAGTTGGTTAAGATACGAGGCATGAATTCTTTCCATAAAGATTTAACATTCTCAAAATTGATGGGATTTCTTTTATGCGGCATGGTAGAAGAACCAACCTGTTGTTCTGTGAACAATTCTCCCACTTCAGCAATCTCAGAACGTTGCAGATTCCTCATGTCATCGCTAAGATTAGCTAAGATACCGAAAGTGGAAGTTAAGGCATGAGTCAAGTCTAGCAAGTATTCAGACTGCACAATCTGCGTGGAAAATAAAGCAGGTTTAAGGTTAAGCAGGTTGAGTAATTCTTTCTCAAATTCTTGCGGATCGTTGAAGAATAAAGATGAAGCGTTATACGCTCCCACCGCGCCGGAGAATTTCCCTCTCAGGTTATCTTTAGCTTGGATTAGCGCTGTTACTCTTTGCGTTAACCGATCTACATATTCAGCGATGGTGAAACCAAAAGTTATTGGCACGGCATGCTGACCGTGTGTTCTACCAACCTGTAAAGTAGCTTTTTCACTCAAGGCTAATTGTTTTAAAGTTGCAATGAATTCTTCTAATGCCGGGAGAAGGCAGTTCTCTGTTGTTTGTTTATATCTTAAAGCATTAGCCGTATCAACAATATCATAAGATGTAGCGGTGAGATGAACATATGGTCTTGCTTCTTCGGAAACTTTCTCCTTGATGGCATTGACTAAAGCCCGGATATCATGATGGATAAGTTTTTCTCTAGCGTAGACTTCTTCAGCAGTAACTTGTTTAGTCGCTGTTTCTATTTCATCAGCTATCTTTGCTGTACAGAAATTTCTGTTAGCCAACGCTCTTACTAAAGCAGCTTCTACCCTGAGCTTGTAAGCGATAGTAGCGCGTTCACTAAGATAGGGATGAAGCTCATTATAGATTTCTTTGTTGTTTCCATAGTAGCGGAAATCCAAAGGATTGATAGCATCAAAGTTTGAAAAATTTGGTTGTACTTCATCTGCTACTCTTGGAGTTTGAGATTTTGCGCTTACTGCCTCAAGTGGTTGGAGATTATTTTTTATCCTCTCCAAGATATTGCTTTCATCTTTAATGAATGTTTGACCGGTTATTCTTTCATAAGCATCGATATAGATTTTGCTCGTCTTCTGCTTGATTTCTTCTGATAATTTTGGAGGAACACCAGTACCCATGAACCCTTGTTCCATCAACCATTCTCTCAGGAACTCCTTGCTTAATTGCTGTGGATCATCATTATTGTTAAAAGCTGTTTCATAAGATGCAGCTTCCCAGAAGCGGGATGAATCTGGGGTATGGATCTCATCGATCAAAACTAACTGGTTGTGGTATAAGCCGAATTCATATTTAGTGTCTACCAAGATCAAACCCTGCTGCGCTGTGATATCGGTGCCTCTCTGGAATAATTGCAAGGCGGCAATTTCAACCTGCTGGTATAATTCCGACGAGATGATGCCTTTCTGCAAGATTTCTTCTCGAGAGATAGGCCGGTCATGCCCCCCATATTCTTCTTTCGTTGAAGGAGTAATGAACGGTGTGGGAAATTTCTGATTTTTTTTCATTCCTTCAGGCAAAATTATTCCAGAAACAGGATTACCTTTCTGATAATCTCGCCAGGCTGAACCAGCTAGATAGCCTCTAACGATAATCTCGATCGGCAAAGGTTGGCATCTCTTAACTATCATCACATTAGGATCGGGAGAACTGATCAGATGATTAGTAATAATATCATTAGTCTGTTCAAACCAGAACTGGGCTAATTGTGTAAGCACTTGTCCCTTGAAAGGTATCGTTCCTAAAACCTGATCGAAAGCAGAAATTCTGTCAGTAGTAATGATAGTTATCTTACCGTCTTTTGAGTAGCAATCTCTTACCTTGCCTCTGTATAGTTCTCCTAGATTAAGATCTGTCTCTTTTAGTGTGTTGTCTTGCAACTGATATATTTTTTCCGCCATTTTTTGTTTATACCTCTTGATCTCTTCGTCATGTGTTTTCAGTAATTGGATGGCCGCTAAAGCAGCATTCTCACCTCGATTCAAGCCGACCCAGAAACCGGAACGGATCTTTTTTAGCAAGATGAGAGAATCTTCTGCTGTGGAGTTTTCTTTGATGGGGATATTAATGGAAAAATGTTTAGTCTCTTGTTGTTCTTCTAATGCTGTAAAATGCAGGTTGATAACATTTTCCTGCGAATGAGAACTTCTATCATAAGGGATGTTAAATTCTTTGAGAATCTCTATTGCTTTTTTTACCGGTTTGCTGTCAACATCACCAATGATGTTGATTCTCTTGTAAGGCTGTAGGATACGTTCATCAAAATTCTCAGCGTCGATCGCGGTAGTAAGAACAGGAATACCCGGTGGCATCTGTAAGATAGAGAGCAATGAGTCTAAACCCTGAAAATTGGAATTGACAGGAACACCGACAATCGGAGTTGTGGTCTTGGAAGCAATCACACCAGGAAGATGAGCGGCTAATCCGGCACCAGCGATGATTAAGTCGTATGGTTCTTTAAGGATTTCATCTAATAATTCAGGAGTCCTATGAGCTGAACAGATGGTAATTTTAGCGATGTGATTAAATTTAGAATAAACCGCTTGATCTGAATCTGAACCAAAGACTACAAGTATTTTCAAACTAACACCCCTTGATGATTTGGTTTAATTTTTATTTTTCTATAATAAAGATTTGTATACTGTAATAGGTATCTTTCAGGGAATGAAACCTTTATAAAAAACTTGAGTTTAATCAATAGAATGATAACTATATATGGAATAAACGGCGGTCATGTCGCCAGGCTAAGAGCAGCCTTGATAATGAAAGGTCTGGAATTTGAGCATGTCAGCGTGGACATGGCTAAACGTTCTGAGGAATTCCTCAGCAAGAGCTTAGCGGAGACGATACCCTTCATGGAAGATGAGGGAGTGATAGTAGGTGAGAGCATCGCCGCTACCAAATATCTTGATGAGAAGTATCCGGAAACCTATAAGATGATGGGTTTGAATTTACAGGAAAAGGTTATGGTTTATAACGTGATCTGGGCAGTAGATAGGATTACTCAGTATCTTGGTCCATTCTATGTGGAAAGGTTCAACATAGCAGAAGGGATGAAGGCTACTAGTAGATCACATAAGGCTTTCACCTATGATGAACAGCAGAAGGCAGATCTGCAGAAAGAGCTGGACTACCGTTTGAGTAAATTGCAGAAATTGAAGACTGGTAAGTTTTTTACCTCACAATTTTCTAGCGCTGACGCTTCCTTGCTTGCTTTGCTTAGCACGTTGCTGTGGCATGGTTTATCTACAAGTCAGTTCTGGCAATCCTGGAAAGAAGAATTGCTGCAGGATGAGAAGATAGGTATGATGTTCCCAGCAGCAGATGAGAAGGGAGTAAGAGAGATTTAGTTAACAAGATTTTGTTCTATTTTTATTTATCATTATTGTTTGTTTTTTTCAAAAAAGTTATGAAACAGATTATTATGAAAGAACTAAAATAAAAGTCACTCTAACACTTCTCGTTTAACCTTCTCCTTGAGTTTCCTGATATCTTCTTCCTTGGCTAATCTCTCCGGAACGATCCCGCTTTTCGCTAACAATTCTCTAACATCCTGATTATTCTTTATGTGTTCCTTACTGATTTTCCCTTCGCCTTGAAAATCTTTCTTCTTGATATTAAAATTGCTGATCTCGGCAGCTAGATCTTTCGCCTTGATAGTTATCGTTGGTAGAAAATCCGCTAAAGCTCTTTTATCATTAATCTTAAGTTTCTTTTTCATCTCTAAAGTATTATTACCACCAAATAAGGCTGCATCCCCTTTACTCCTGATCCGACCGAAACCTTGACCATCAACACCATGCTCAAAGACAGTCTTGGAAAGTTCTTTCTCAGTAGCACTCAGTTTATCTCGGGCTAACAACCTTTCATTTAAGGCAATCCTTGATTCCAGCAATTCCTGTTTTCTGGTCTGTAAGGCAAAATAACTTTGCGCGAAGGCAATAGTGATCTTACGCGGATCACCATTCTGAGCGATAATGTAGCAGGCGTAACGGGTAAGCATAAAATCATCAACTTCTCTTTCAGCACTATTAGGCAGTTTTAACGTTTTGTTGACCTCAACAAAATGTTCAGAGATAATCTGCTTAGATTTAACGCAGGCTTCTTGAGCTTTCTCGATAACTTTTAAAAAATTTTCCCATTCAGTATACCCCAGAAGTTGGCAGAGATCTCTGGCCAGCCAATATTCCAGATCAACTTCCTGATAAGCTGATTCTTCAAATTTCTTCCTCAATTGTAAAATAAGTTCTTTTTTCATGAAAAATAAGTAGAATAAGACCTTTAAATGAGTTAACCAGAGAAATTCGAAGGATTTCCGAAAACCATATTGTTAACGTCAACGAAAAGGTAAGCTCAAATAAACATCTTGATGACTTCTTCCTTGACGGCATCCATCATGTTTTTTCTTAAAGAAGATAATTTGTAGAAGATTAATGATCTATCAGCTGTGAAAAGCTTGTTTACCCTTACTACGCTCGGTTTAGATAATTCTTTAATCTCTATTGAATATTCATCTTCTCGAGAGGTTGTTATCTGTGCTAAGATATAATCATCTCCAGATAAATCAGCTATGACCAATGCTGGTCTTTTCTTGGAAGAACTCAAATCAGAGAAAGGAAACCTGACAACAACAATATCACCTTTTACAAATCTTTCCATGCCTGTTCATCCTCTTTGCTTAACCAATCTTTAGCTAAAGATTTTTCACTAGCCAGAGCAGAAAAAATTCTTTCAAAATCTTTTAATGGATGAAGTTCTACCTTGTTTTCAAAAGCGACAATAGCTATCTTGCTACCCTCTTGAAAACCTTCCATTCCTCTAAGGTCTTTGGGGATTGATATCTGTCCTTTTTCTGTTATAGTTGCTGTTCGCATTTCGATTATAGGCATCTTACATGTAAGATAAGTAAGATATTATATAAAACTTTAGTTTAAAAGAATACAAGACCTTTAAATGAATTAACTAGAAAAATTCGAAGGATTTCCGAAGCTAACCAAAATACTTTTTATAATTGTTGATAACTTCAAGTAAAGCGAGAACTTCTTCTTTCTGTACTTTATCTTTTAAGGAATCGACCGTTTCATTGTCAGCAATCTTGACGGTTCTCTGAATTAGGATCCTCCCACCATCAACAGTTTCATCAACAAGATGAACCGTGCAACCGGATACTTTGCAGCCGGCTTTAAGAACTTCCTGATGCACATTTTTATCCATACCGCCGGCGAAAGCAGGTAACAATGAAGGATGAACATTAACTATTTTTCCTCTGAATTTATCTACAAACCACGGGGAGAGGAGACGCATCCAGCCGATTAATAAGATCAGATTCATCCCTTCCAAGTGTGCAGCTAATTTTTGGTCATATTCTTCCCGATTTTCTTCCCCTTTTGGCAGATAAATTGCTACAATCTTGTTAACCTTGGCCCTGTCTAAAGCCAAGCAACGTTTATTACAGATTACTTTATCGATCTTGATGAAATTATCGATCAGCCCTTGCAAATCAGTGCCTTTGGTAGAAGCTAAGACCGCTATTTTCATATTAGTTATTAATTATAGAATTATAAAAGTGTTTCGTTGTTTCTGGCTTGAAGATTTAACATCGGGCTTAATTGCTGTTACATTCGTCTGACCAAGGTTTAGTGCAACGATGCTGAAGGCAAAAAATCAAAGTTGTGTTTAAGTTCAGATAAATATCGACCGAAGGGAGTGTAAATGTCCGAAGGACTGGGGGAGTTCCGTTTTATCTTTTGAGCGAAGCGTTACTTTGGAAACAAGAAGAAAGGAGGATAATTTTGTTTAGTTAGATTTATAAGTTTCAAGTAATTTATCTCACAAATGGAAAAAGGGTTGAAGTATCCAACTGCTGATAGAATTATTGAATATAATGTTCTAGCTCTGACCATCATAAAAGTAAAGAAAGCAGACCGACCAGCAGTTCTCAGTAGTCCAAGGATTGACCATATTATCAAAGGATGTAAAGAATTAGAAGGAGATGTATATGGTAAAGCTGTGTACTTGTTTAAGGGAATTATTCAGTTACACCCATTTGCAAGTGGAAATAGAAGAACAGCTTTCATAGTTACAAAAGAATTTTTGAAAGAAAATGGTGGAAAGTTTAATATAAAAGATGATCCAAAACAAGCTAAGGTAATGCTTGGAATACGTGAAAAGTATTACACAGATGATGAAATCAAAGAGTGGATTAAACATGGAAAAATCAAAACGTTCAAAAGATTTGGATGAAAAACAAAGACCTAAAATCGTTGTTGAAGAAATCAACAGGTTTAATGAACTTGTGAAAGGACACAGAAAAATTCTGGAAGCCATTGGTAGTTTGTAAGCTATTTCTTAAGAAGTCAGCTTTGTTTTTGTATTTAAGACTCCCCTAATAAAATTTCTTTTTCGTAGAAAAAGACTATCTTGACGCCCCTTCTAACAAATATCGACCGTAGGGAGTGAATATGTCCGAAGGACTAAGCCCCTCTCTCTTTTTGTTTCTTTTTTCTAAAAAGAAAAGTAAGTAATCCAAAAATTGAATATAACATCGGAATTTAACGAAGTTTATTTTTCAGAGCGGAGGAATTTTGAGGCAACCCGCAAAATTCCGACCTCGAAAAATAAATTTGGGAGAGGAACGAATTTTGCTTGGCAAAATAGCCGAAGGCGGTCGTTCCGAACCGTTAAATTCCCTGTTAAACTCTTTGACCCTACAACGTGGGGTCAAACTTCGTCCGAAGAGTCGAGAAAGAGGGCGTTCTATCAGATAAGCAAAGCGATACATCAAGAACAATTATCGGGGGGACATTTCGTCAGTTAGTCGTTTAGTTTAGTCGTTGAGGGAGTTCCGTTCTTCATCGGAATCTTTATATAGACGTTGTGCCTTGTCTTATGATATATCACAATTAAGGGGGAGTTCAGCATATGATTAATACAAGACAAAAAATTATTGATTATCTGAAAAAAGCAGACTGGCCATCAACAACTGAGGACATAGCTGCTGATGTAAAAGTTTCTTGGAATACCGCACAGGTTCATCTTCTAAAATTACTTCATGAGGGCATTGTAAAGTACAAAAAAGTTGGAAGGCAGAATCAATTCTGGCTAAATGAAGGTTATGAAAAATACTTTAAGGGGGCGAAAAAATGAAAAGACTTGTTGTTATACTGACACTAATTTCTATGTTATTATTAAGTGGTTGCGGAACAATTAATATCAATCAGAAGTTATATCGAGATGGCACTTTTGATTTATCAATAGAAGTGAAATCCGATAATGAAATGTTCATTAATATGGTCAAAGAAGGTTTTGAAGAAAGCCCCGTTATAGAAAAGGCAACATTAATTGAACAAGAAGACGGTTTAAGATATGTTCTTGAGAAAGCTTCATTTAATGATATTTCTACTGAAAGTGGAGATAGTATGTTTGAGTCTATTGGAATTAAGAAGGAGTTTAAATTTCCATATTATTACTACACCATTAATCTAAAAAATAAAGGGGCTGAAGATTCAGAATATGGTTCAATGGGAATGTCGTTTAATTATGTAATAGAACCGTTTGGAAAAATAACAGATACAAATGGGGTTTATGTGGGTGAGGATAAAAAATCAGTTAAGTTTAATCTTATGAAATCTAAAGATTACTATGTAACATTCAAAGATTTATTTATATCTTCTTGGTTTGGAGGAGCTTCAAAAATTCTGAATCGGGAAGCGAAACAATCAAAAATATCTGTTGATACTAAAAAACCCAGTATCTCAGATACAACAAATGCAGAAGATGAAGTTTCTAATCAAATAAACAAAATTGATGAAGAGACGATTAAAGTGCAAGAACCAGCTCAAAAAGCAACAGTAACATTAACTAACGAAGAAGTTAATACAGTTATAAAAAATCATTGTTCTAAAGAATGGCCTAATGATTTTAACATGAGGGCTTATTGCCAAGAACAACAAACGGAAGGATATAATGAGTTATTAAAAAGTGCACCTATTGGGATGTCCGCTTCAGATTTTCAAAAGATAAAATCATTGTGTGAAGAGGAATGGGAAACCGACTATAATATGAGGGCTTATTGTGAAGAGCAACAAATAGACGGATACAATCAACTATTAAAAACAAAGCCAACAGGGATATCAGATAGCGATTTTCAAACAATAAAAAAAGAGTGTCAAAGTGAATGGCCTAATGATTTTAACATGAGAGCCTATTGCGAAGATCAACAGGTGGATGGTTGGATGGCTATACAATGAATGGATTTGATAAAAAGTTATTCAAAGCATTAAATTATTTTGCAAATAATAGGTTAAAGTTAATATTGGATATGAAGGAAAATGACACTCATAAATTTAGAGAGAATGTTAGCAAAGATATAGAAGATTATGCTTTTGATGAAAAATATCTTGATGCAGACGAAAGACGGAAGTATGGAATAACACCCAAAGGATTGGAACAGCTAAGGACATTAGAAGGTATTAAACATAATCAAAAAACATACTGGGTTTCAGTAATCGCTATTGTGATATCCGTGATTACTTTTATAACAAGTATGTATCTTAATTTTGGAGGAAACTAAAATGGGTATTCAAAAGGATGCAGGGGAAATTTTACTTTTTATTTATCAATGTTACATTAAAGATGAGTCTGTTGGTGCCAACAAACTTTTACAAACTACTAAATGGGAAGGTAATAGAATAGACCGAGCAATAAAATATCTTAAAGATATTAGTGCAATAGATATAATTCTTACTTTAGGTAATGTAAATGGTGTTCAAAACTTTATACTTAAGGGACTTACTCCGTTAGGGATTAATATTGTTGAAAACCAACCAGAATTTAAAAGAAATTTTGGGTTCACAGTAAATTTGGGAGTAATATCGTTTAGCTGGGGTGCTTCTGAAAAATGAATCAATCAGATAAAGCATTAGTGGTATTTCAGAGCAAGAAAATCCGAAGAAGCTGGTTTAAAGATGAGTGGCATTATTCTTTGGTTGATATAATCCAAGCTTTAACAGATAGCGCTAATCCTACTGATTATCTGAAAAAACTCCGTAAAAGAGACGAAGAGCTTGGAAGCTACCTAGGGACAAATTGTCCCCATGTAGAAATGCTGACTGAAACAGGTAAAAAAAGAAGCGTTCTTGCAGGAAATACAAAGGATGTTTTTCGACTTATCCAGTCAATTCCAAGCAAAAATGCTGAACCATTCAAAAGATGGCTTGCAAAAGTGGGAAAAGAACGAATTGATGAAATAGAGAATCCTGAACTTGCACAGGAAAGAATGAAGGAAATTTACTCTGCAAAGGGCTATCCTAAAGATTGGATTGATAAGCGATTAAGAGGTATTGCCATAAGGCAAAATCTGACTGATGAATGGAAAGAAAGGGGTATTGAAGAAAAAAGAGATTTTGCAATCCTCACAGCAGAGATTTCTAAAGCTACCTTTGGAATGACTCCGAGCGAGTACAAAGAATTCAAAAATCTTCCAAAACAATCAAAAGCCAATCTGAGAGATCACATGAATGATTTAGAGTTAATATTTACAATGTTGGGTGAACGTATGACAACCGAACTTTCACAAGATGAAAAACCAGAAACTTTTGATAAAAGCAAAGATGTAGCAAAAAGAGGCGGAAAAGTCGCAGGAAATGCTAGGATAGAAGCTGAAAAAGAATTAGGTCGTCCAGTAACAACGAGACAAAACTATCTTTCTATAACAGATAAAAAAAAGAAACTCGCAGATAAAAGCAAGGAATAAGGAACTCCCCTCGTTCGTCGTAGAAATGTCCCCCTATTAGTCGTTAGCCCTCTTTCTCGATTGAGTTTAACGTTGCAACTAAACGCAGTCGCGAAGCGATTGGGGAAAAACCTGAGCTGAAGGTTTTTCCGTTTAGTTGCTGTTGTGTACCCCGATTGGAATTTTTAACGAGGAGCTTGACGACGAGTTTAAAAATGGAATGAGAGCGCAGCGTGGTTCGTAGTGAGCAAAGCGAACGAAGGAAGTATTTTAGGGAGTAATTTTATAGCTCTCTGCAGGAGCCAACAATGTGACGCAGGTCAGACGGGGGACGCCCCCTGCGGGGTGTCTGACGAGGGCAAATCTTTTTCAGATTTGACCGACTGCCGTCACCGTTGTTGTTGGCGACGAATGCTTGAGATTAATAAAAATCACCCTAAAATATTGTACACAACGTTAGGGATATGAGAAGTTGCGACCGAAGGGAGCAATTTGGGTGGAGAAGTCTGCAAGACTTCGTAACCTCATATCCCTTGTTATATTCCCCGAAGGGCTGAAATTTAGTGCAACGTCCCAAAGGGAAATTTCAGAGTCGCAAGACAGCACGGTATTAAGGTAATAAGGAAGACGCACGTTACGTTTTATTTTTAATTTGAATAATTATTCCAGTTATAATTAAAATGAGGCCTATAACAGAAAAAAATCTTATCGGTTCTGAGTTCAAAAAATATGTCCAGATTAATGCGAGGAATGGGACGGCATAAATAGCATTCGCAGTTTTATGAGTATGCCCCTCTTTGAGTGCCTTAAACCAAAATACAAAGGCGATTGAGTTAAAAACTCCACCCAAGAGGAGAATTGCGATTATTGTTGTTACGGATTGTGGAATTACAAATTCGGAAAAAATCAATGTTGTTGGAATAATCAAGATTGTTGCAAAAATATAGTAAAACAACATGCTAGTAAATTTTTCATACTGTAATTTTTTCCCTAAAACAGAAAACAATCCATAACAAACTGCACCTAAAGCAGCTAATAAATAGCCTAAGGTATATTCATTGCTAAAACTTGAAAATTCTCCTCTTGTAAAAACTATTAAGGCACCAATGAAGCTTAGTAAAACTGCAAGAATTGTTTTATAGTTGAATTTTTCTTTAAGAATTGGAATTGAAAATAATATTATGAATACAGGCCACAAATAATTTACTACATTTGCTTGGCCTGCGGGAGCAATCGCAAAACTTCCAAACAAGAAAACGTAATAAAGAAAAATTCCTAAAAACCCCATTCCGAGCATTTTGAAATAATCTATTTTTTTGAACTCCTTAATTTGACCGATTTTTTTCTGGAATAACACAACTAAGAACAATGAAACTACTCCAACAATACTTGTATAAAATAGCAACTGTAGATTATCTAACTCTGCCAAAGCTAATTTTGCAACTGCAGGAGTTGCAGACCAAAAAAGTATTGTTAGTAGTAAATAGGTATATGATGAATTTGATTGCCTCATTTTAATTATCTTAATTGTAATTGATTTAATAAGTTATCGTTAGTGCGTCTTTCGGGTGGGTGTTCTGAGTGCTGTCTTGCGATTGAATATAACGTTGCAACTAAACGCAGTCGCGAAGCGATTGGGGAAAAACCTGAGCTGAAGGTTTTTCCGTTTAGTTGCTGTTGTGTACCCCGATTGGAATTTTTAACGAGGAGCTTGACGACGAGTTTAAAAATGGAATGAGAGCGCAGCGTGGTTCGTAGTGAGCAAAGCGAACGAAGGAAGTATTTTAGGGAGTAATTTTATAGCTCTCTGCAGGAGCCAACAATGTGACGCAGGTCAGACGGGGGACGCCCCCTGCGGGGTGTCTGACGAGGGCAAATCTTTTTCAGATTTGACCGACTGCCGTCACCGTTGTTGTTGGCGACGAATGCTTGAGATTAATAAAAATCACCCTAAAATATTGTACACAACGTCGGAATTTAACGAAGTTTGATTTTCCCTCGTGAAGCAAAGCGGAACAGAGCTGGAAAATCAAATTTGGATGGAAGAGCCTGCAAGGCTCTGGAATCGTTAAATTCTTGTTAGTTTCGTCTGACCAAAGGGAAGACCTGATTTTTAGTGCAACGATGCCGAAGGCAAAAAATCAGAGTAAAATTTGAGTTCCAATAAATCCGAGGCGAAGCCGAGACATACTGTCCGAAGGACTGGGGGCAATGTCATTAAGTTAAGGAAATATTTGGTTTTGTTCGGTCCTGACCAGCAGTTGATCTCGCTTAAAATCTGAGCAGATGCAAAAGATTTGAAGCATCTTTGGGTTTGAAATCTCTTAACTTAATGACATTGGGACTGGGGGTCTGTGTGTTCAATAGAAAAAGCGTAGCGTTACATCAAGAACAAGAAGAGAAGGGCAATTTCTATTTTATCAAGCACGAAGTGCCATCTCATTAATGGAGTTAGGGGTTGCTATTTTTGATAGAAAAGTATTTAAATAAGTTATGCTTATAGTAAGAAAGTAAGACAATTGGAGGTAATTAAAATGAATGTTGAAACAGTAAGGATGTCATCAAAAGGACAAGTCGTAATTCCTCAAGATATACGCGAGGAGGTTCATGTGGATGAAGGAACGATCTTTGCGGTAGTGGGAACTAAAGATACCATAATCTTAAAAAGGATTACTATGCCTAGTAAAGAAGAGCTTATTAAGGATTTAGGGTTCTTTGCTAAGAAAGCGAAAATGAAGCTTCAAAGTAGGGGAATTACGGAAAAAGACTTGCAGGCGAAATAATAATGGTCGTTACTTTTGATACAAATGTATTACTCTCTGCTACGTTGTGGGATGGAAGTGTCGCACAAAAATTGTTGTTTGATCTGATTAAACAAGGGATTAAAATATATTCGACAACTGAGATTCTTTCAGAATATCAAGAAATTTTGAAACGAGATTTTGACTTCTCAGACGCAGAAGTGTCTGAAATTATGGAGAAAGTTCTCGCATTTGTAACTCTGGTAAGTCCTCAAACGAAAATAAAAGCAGTAAAAAATGATCCCGATGATGATGTAATTATCGAATGTGCTTTTGAATCTGAATCCAAATATATCATCACTTATGATAAACATTTACTGAATCTTAAAGAATTCAGAGGAATACGAATAATCAGACCAGAAGAAGCGAGAGCTATCCTCTGATTTAATGAGTTGCTGTTTTCCACATTAGCTGGAAGAATTTGTCGTACGATTCTGCTGCTTCTTTCTGAGAAATAATTACTCCCAGCGGTTTATCTGTCCAAACAATAATCCCAATCTTATCATTCCTAATGATTGTTTCAGTCAGAGGCTCAAATCCTGCTTTGGTGTACTTTACCTCTGATTTTGGATATTTTACTTCCGCTTTCCAATAGGCAAGAGATTCATTAAAGAGCAATTTTGCTTTAATGCCCCGTTCTGCTCGTTTTTTGTGATAGCTAACCCACCAGGCATCGCCAAGCATCAGAGATTTTGCTGTTGAGCCAAAAGTATGATGTTCTTTTCCACCGGCTTCTAACAATTCCATCAGTAATTCTTTAATGCCGTTAATACTTCTAAAAGTAATAATTTCTGGCTTTTCTTTGGCTTGCTTTTGCTTGAGTAATAATTCCGGTAAAATCTCTTGGAAACGTTCTTTTTTCTCGTTGATGAAGTCAATAATATGCTTGGGATTGGCGGCTTGGTAGTGGTTTCTCTTGCCCTCTTTAACGAAGGTGACAAATCCTCTTTCTATGAGTTTGTTTAAGGTCATATGAACTACTGAGTTTTGTAGTCCTGATTTTTCTAGAATAGGTCCTGCTGTTGATGTTCCTAATTCTAAGAGGGCTAAATATACTTTAATCTCGGCGTTGGAAAGTCCAATATCTTCTAAGATTTGCGTGTCCATTGTAAGCTAAAAAGAAGCTGTTTATTTAAATGTTTTGCTATATCCTCCAATTTTGGAGAATGAACATTTATATAGTTGCCATGTTATCACTATTACATAACAAATAACAGTTATCCAATCTGAACAAAATGGGAGGAGGTAAAGAAAATGGTACTAATTGATGATGTGAAATCTGTAATGCAAACTGATATGGGCATAGCTAGAGCAGTTCATGATCTTTACACACGTTCTAGATTTAATGGTAGAGAATATGAACATAATCCGGAGCCTTCAATAGATAATCAAGAATTAAGATTTGCTAGTGAAGTTTTTGCTAGAAACAATTTCTACAATGTTTCAATCAAACTTGCAAGTGCGCTAGACGACGATGATTTGGTGCATCAGTTCAGAGAAAGAGCGTTGGAATACCATTTAACTATTTCTCGGAGACTCGGTAATGCTGCTAATTATGCCGAAGCACTAGGAAACATGGATTTAGCCGCACAGTTGTCAGCAAGTGCATTAGAAGCACACGCCTCAAAATTAGGAGGAGGTTTCATTGATGAAAGAGGGATAAATCTAGAAAATCTTGAGATAGATCTTAATAATTATAGAAAAAAATTTCTTAATGTACTTTCTCCTGAAAAATTTGAAGAATTTAGAAAATCTCTATTTGAGAGGGCCATAGATTCTTATGCTAAGGGGAATAATTTTGCTTGGGCTGCTAAAATAGCAACTATAAAACTTCAAGACGAAGAACTTGCTACTGAGTTATATGGAAAAGATGCAGAGAAAACTTTGAAAAAACTCAGGGCAGAACTTGCACAACTTAGAGGAGACCATCAAAGTGCATACGACCAGTTTGTTGAATTAGGATGTAACAAAGAGGCAGAAAGGGCATTAGATCAAAATAACCCTGTGATGCAGTACAATCATTTTTTTAGATTGGGACGTCTTGACATAGCTTTACGTGAAGCTAGAGAAGCAGAAAGACCAGATCTAGTTCAACAAGTTATAGAGCAATATGGACTAAGAATAGACGACTTTGTTTTGGGTACTGATTACCGACCAGAAGAACATTTTGAGTCACCATACATACTTTCATTAGCTGAAACAGATTATCCAAATAAACTCCCTGAAGCAAAGCAGATGGCTAGAATAAGGGCTGAAGGTCTTGGGCAGTGGCAAGATCTCTCAGAAGGAATTGTGAGTTATGTTGATGCCGGACGTCAAAAACATGGATTTAGAATATTTGATCCAACCCTAGAAGAAGAACAAGTGTTTAGAACTTTAGCGGAAAACACTGGTTTTAGTCAACTTTGGCCTTTCTAAATTTTTTTCTTTTTTTTACAGCGACCCCTATCTACTTTTTAGAAATTGCCCTATCCAAAATTAATTTCTTTTTCGTAGAAAAAGTCTAAATGTGCGTCAGCACCACAGACCCCCATGTTTTTAAGAACTCAAATTTTATTGAAACTAACTCCATATAAACCTAAAGCGCAAGATTTATGGATTTAATGGAGTTAAACTGTGAAATTTGGAGGATCATAAAAAGTAATTTTCAAATATTTTTAAGCACATTACAATAAAAGATATAATTTCAACATTCTTCCATAAGGTTAAACCTCATCTTGGCGGAAGTATCAAAATGGAGCTTAATTTAAACGAAGCCTCCACTACCAAAAACTTTAATAAGGTTGATACTCACCATTCTGCAACTAAGAGGGGTGTACTATGGTTAAAGCATTTTTCCTAAACCTTTTCAAGAAATTAAAATTCAATCCATTCACTAGAAAAAGCCATGTTAAACTGGGACTTTATGGACCTCCTAACGGTGGAAAATCCACTTTAGCTAATCGGATCTGTGAAGACTGGCTGGGTGAAGAGATGTCTTCTGTTTCTCATGTTGCTCATGAAACCCGGGAAATTAACGTCAAAGAGATGGTTACAATCAAGAATAAGAAGGGTAAAGAGCTCACTTTCTCCCTGGTCGATACGCCAGGAATTGCTACAAGGATAGATTATGAAGATTTCATCAAGCGGGGCATGAAGAAAGTAGAAGCTAAGAAGAGAGCTAAGGAAGCTACCAAGGGTGTTATCGATTCCATCAAATGGCTGGATGAGATGGACTTTGTTGTTGTCGTTTTAGATTCTACCTTAGACCCTTATTCCCAGGTAAACATCACCATCATCGGCAATCTGCAAGCGAGGAATATCCCTGTTGTTATCGCCGCTAACAAGATGGACCTTAAAAAATCTAAGTTAGATGTCATCAAGGCTGCCTTCCCACAGTATGAAGTTGTACCGATTTCTGCTAAATATGGCAAGAATGTAGAAGATTTTTATGAAGAGCTGTTCAAGATGGTAAAGTAAAGTTTAAAAATAATAAAATATTAACTAGAAACTAAAAGAGGTAAAACAATGGTTACATTTCAATTCGTGCCCTATAATGACATTGACAGTCTAACATCCGCTAAACGAATCAATAAACTGCTCAATATTGTTAAAGATGACCGTATCGTATTAATGGAAGGGCGCTTGAAAAAAGAAGAAGAAGCTGATCTGATTGAGATTACCATGGAAGAGATTGACGGCAAGTTTAAGGGCATCGAACTTAGTGTAGTTTACCCTGATAAGAACAAGTATGATGGCTTAGGCAAGGTCAAGAACATGGTTACCAATCTTTTGTTAGGCAATCGGCAGGGTATGACCATCATCGGACCTGCTTCCATCGTCAAGAAGATTGAACAGAATCCTAACAAGATCGAGCTTTTCACCAATGACAACAACGGCAATAAAAAAAGAAGCCATAAGAAACGAAGGTAAAACCTATGCCTCATCAATGTGTAAGATGCAATAAATTCTACCCGGACGGTGCAGCTGAAATTTTAAAAGGATGTACCTGTGGGGCTCGCCTTTTTTTCTATATCAAGAAAAAGCATATCGAGGAAGGAAAAGAACTGATCAGCAACCTTACTGAAGAGGACAAGAAGCAGATAGAAGAAGATATCACTGAAATCGTTAACGTCAAGACGGAAGACCCTGAGAGACCGATTGTTTTGGATATCGAAGCCATCCGTGTCCTTAAACCTGGTAAATACGAAATTGATTTAGTTCATCTTTTCAAGAATGACCCCTTGATCATAAAGCTTGATGAGGGTAAATATGTTATAGATTTGCCACAGGCTTTTAAGAGGGAAAAGAAAGAGTGAATTTATTTTTCTCTAACCGTATAACCTTTTTCTCTTGGCAAAGTTGTTAAAAAGAAATTCATAACTTGCTCTTCTGCGCTTTATCGCTAATTATGGCCGAATTGCCCGTCTCGTCTTCGATGATGATTTTGATACTTTCTCTACCAACTAAAACTTTGCTCAGTTTTTTCAGCATAACTTTAGCTTTTTTCTTCGCAGCTTCATCATCTTCCGCATCAGCTGAAGACTGGATAATTTTTTTTACCCGTTCTAATAATCCTTCCACATTGGTTACATAACCATCGGAAGCCGGTCCCGATTCAATCGTGATGATTCGGGGAATTTTGACGGTAGCTTCACCGGACTTGATAATTTTGATGTTAAGGTCTTCCTCAGAATTGACTTCTAGCGTATACCTTGCTGGTTCTTTCTGTTCGGCAGGTTCCAGGTCTGATTTTTTGTAACCGCAAGCTGAACATTCCGCTGAGAAGACAAAGACCCTGCCAAAGAAAGGTATGTCTATCTCTTCTTCTCTAAGTGCTAGTTTATTTTCCCCGCAGAAAGCGCAGGTTTGATCTTTAATCACTTGCATATTGGCTTTAAAACAAAATCTGTTTAAAAACGTTTCTGATAATGTCCTATATCTACCAGTAAAATTTATAAATGACTATCTTCGCTTAGAGAATTAAGCACCGGTAGTATAATGGCTAGTATCCCGGCCTTCCATTTTGCTTAGGCAAAGATGATAGCCGGTTGTCCGGGTTCGAATAGTTTCCGTTCAAGAAACAAACGAGAGCGGAACTCGATTTTCCCGGCCGGTGCACTTTCTTTCATCCACTTCTGGTGGTAAGAAATTATTATATAGAAGCTTTTCTCACCTAATAAAACTGAGCGAAGGCGAAAGCGCCGGGAGTTTAGCTTAGAAAAGCCATATGGTTGACCTTCAGTGGTCGTAAAACTACCATTGCTCGCAAGTTTCGCTCAGTAGCTTATTTCTAAGATTAATTTTTTAAAGTAACTGCCAAAATAACCCCTTATGCTTGAATTAGTACTTCATGATCTACTGAAAAGAACAGAAGAACATTTTCGTTATCCCCAGCCTGATGCTCTTGGTTACCTAGAAATGCCTAGTTATGAAGAAGCTCTTAGAGATAAAGTAGCGTTAAGAATAATTGCTGAATTATTATATAAAAAAAATATACCAAATCCCCAAATTGATCCAGAATTTAACTGTGACCACAAACCTATAAGTAAAATTATGGTGGATGAAAAAAATGCGTTTTATCTAAAAAAGGTCCAAGAAAGAAGAAATGTGGTATCTGGAGCAGCTACAGAGGCTCTGGGCATGACTTTGTCAAATTTATTGATTGACACCAAATTTGAATTCAGAGTTTACAGCGAGACAATCGCTATGAAAGAAATAATTGGTCGAAGATTTGATGAAATTTCTGATGATGTATTAAATTTATATCCTGAAGCTTACGGCAAAGCCTGCCAATTTGCAGTGGCCGTAGAATTGGCTGATCGAAAACCACAAAATATAATCCTCACCAATGAGGGGGAATTTATCAATATTGATTTCGCATTCTTATTTCACGGTACATCATACCTCCTGGGATTCAGAACCCCTAAGGACAGAGAAAAAGTACAAGAAAGTCGTTATCAAACTAGACAGCTAATCGGAAAGAACATTAGTCAAAAATATGACAAGATAATCCACCTTCTCGATTTAGCAGAGCTAAGAGGTGGACCTAAAGCTAAATTAGGCTTAAAAATACTCACTGACTACCTGAAATAAAACCCTTAAATATAGTTATTAAATAGTAAAATCACCTCTTTTTATTACCTTTAAAGAACAGATACTTTTATAAAGCCAAAATAAAATCTTTCTATCACTAATATGACTAAGATAAACAGGATTACAATTCAAGGCTTCAAGAGTTTTGCCCATAAGACTGATATACTCTTTGACAACAAATTCAACTGTATTCTAGGTCCTAACGGCAGCGGTAAATCTAATATCGGCGATGCGCTCTGTTTTGTTCTGGGAAGACTTTCTGCTAAATCTTTACGGGCTGAAAAAGCTTCCAATTTAATCTTCAATGGTGGTAAAAACAAGAAACCAGCCGAGAAAGGCATAGTTGAGGTCGCTTTTTCCAATGAAAACAAGATTTTTCCGATTGAAGAAAAAGAGATGGTCCTCACTAGGATCATCACTAAAACCGGTAACAGCAAATACAAGATTAATGGTAAAACCAGGACCAGAACAGAAATTATCGATACTTTAGCCTCTGCCAAAGTCAATCCGGACGGTTATAACATCATTCTACAAGGAGACATTACCCGCTTCGTTACTATGTCTCCTTTAGAGAGGAGAAAAGTCATTGAAGAGATCAGCGATGTCGCGGTCTATGAAGAAAAAAAACATAAGGCGCTTTTAGAGATGAACAAGGTTGAAGAGAAACTTAACAACGCTGAAATCATCCTTAAAGAAAGGAAAAATTATCTCAAGGAACTGAAGAAAGACCGTGATCAAGCTTTAAAATTCAAGGAACTTAAAGATAAGATTAATTCCAACAAAGCTACTTTTATCCACTTGCAGATGGCCGAGAAAGAAGAGGTCAAAGGCAAGTTTGATGAACAGATCAGTAAGCAACAGGTTAAGATTGATGAATCACAAAAAAAGATTGATGAATTGAAAAAACAAATTAACGAACATAAAGAAAATGTCAACAAGATCAATCAGGAGATCGAGCAGAAAGGTGAGAAAGAACAGCTAAAAGTGCACCGCGAAATTGAAGATCTGAAAGTTGACATAACTAGAGACAAGACCCGTGTTTCCACCTTAAAAGACGAAATTAACAAAATTAAGCAAAGGAAAGATCAGTTTGCCGAAGAAATCAAGGAATTGGAAGCAAAAAATTCCGCTTATTCTGCTAAACAAAAAGAACTACAGCAAAGCGTTGCCCGAAAAACAAAAGAGAAAGAAGATTTTGAGCAGAAAATTGCCGAGTTCAAGAAGAAGAACAAGATTGAATCATCCCATGAAATGGAGAAAGATCTGGAAGAGAAAGATAAATTGATTGATCAGAAACAAGAAGAAGTGCAGAAGGTTCGTCAGGAGCAGCAAGATTTACTTAGAGAGAAAGATCGTTTGGAATACCAACTACAATCATTAGATGAACGGATGAAGAAAGTTAAAGATGTCGCCGAACAGAATAAGGAACAGCTGAAAAATCTTCAGCAATTAAAAACAGATTTCAAGCATGCCACCTTAAGATTGAACGCCTGCCTAGACCAAGACAGCAGTTTCGCTTCCCAGTTGGCTAACGCCAGAAGAAAAACCGTTGACCTGCAGGAAGAGCATGCCAAGCTTAACGCCAAGACCGTAACCATCCAAGCGGGCTTATCTGCCGACCGTGCAGTTAATGCGATCTTAGAGAAAAAAAAAGATTTCAAAGGTATCTTCGGTACGGTAGCTGAACTGGGACAAGCAAACAAGAAACACGCTCAGGCTTTAGAAACGGCAGCCGGTTCAAGGATGAAAAATATTGTCGTTGATAACGATAAGACCGCTGCTGATTGCATCGATTACCTTAAATCCAACAGATTAGGTTCAGCTTCTTTCATTCCTTTAAACAAAATCCGCAGCATTCCTATCACTAGTGAAGATAAGAAACTTCTCAAATCACCAGGTGTGGAAGACTTCGCTCTTAACCTGATCAATTACAAAGCACAGTTTCAGGAAGCGTTCGCTTACGTCTTCGGCAACACTTTAGTGGTTGATGACATCAATACCGCTCGAAAAGTCGGTGTTGGTAGGATAAAAATGACTACCTTAGATGGTAACAGCATCGAAGCTTCTGGTGTGATGCGTGGTGGTTTCATTATCAATAAATCTTCTCTTGGCTTCAAGGAGCAGGATTCCTTGGATAAGCTGGAAAAACTACAAGGCGAGATAGCTGAATTACAAGGTGTTGTCTCCAATGTGGAAACGAAAAGAGCTAAGAACGAAGAAGAGATTTCTGCCCTCCGTAACAGTAAAGGAGAATTGGAAGGAGAGATCATCAAGCTGGAAAAAACCTTGCATCTGGAAACTGGAGATCTAGAAGCCACAGCATCTTTAAAGAAAGAACTTAATGATCAATTGAAAGAAATTGACCATAATCTTAATACTGTAAAAACAAAAGTTACCGAGATCAACAAGGATCTAGCTAACTTAAAGATCTCAAAACAGAATTTGCGTTCTGAAGTCAATCAATTACGTAATCCCCGTTTATTGGCTCAGCTCAGCGCTTTTGAGGAATCAAAACAGAATTGTCGTGAAGAATTGGTCAGAATAGAAAATGATCTAAAAAATGCTGGTGCGCAGATTGAACAAATGATTGCTCCAGAAAAACAGAAAATTCTGGATATCCTCAAGCAACATGATAAGGAAGAAGAACACTTTACCAAAGAGATTAAAGAGTTATCAGGAAGAATAACAGTAAATGACAAACATCTGGAGCAGAAAGAAAAAGAGAGCAAGGAGTTTTATTCCACTTACAGAAACTTGTTCAACGATCGTGAGAAACTAGGCAACGAGATCAATAATTCTGAAAATAGTATTGAACAGTTGCGTGAAAAATCCCGCGAATCAGAACGTGAAATAAACTTGATTTCACTTAAATCAGCTGAGGTTAGAGCACAATTATCTGCCTTGAAAGATGAGTTTGAGAAGTACAAAGAAGTCCCTCTGTTAGAGGATAGATCTGTCAAAGATTTGCAGTTAGAGATCAACCGGTTTGAGATTATGCTCGGCCAGATGTCTGCTGTCAACATGAAAGCTCTAGAGATTTACGAGAAAGTTGAAAGTGAACACCGGAAGCTAGAGGAGAAAAGAGAATCACTAGTCAAAGAAAAGACTGATGTCTTAACCTTGATGAATGAAATTGAGACAAAAAAGAAAGATAATTTCATGAAAACCTTCAATCTGGCTAACCAGAATTTCTCTAACATCTTCTCTACCTTGTTCAGCAAGGGCAAAGCTTACCTGCAGTTAGAAAACCCCGGCAATCCTTTTGATGATGGTCTAAGCATCAAGGTAAGATTGCATGGTAACAGATTCATGGACATCAAATCATTATCTGGCGGGGAAAAGACCATGACTGCTTTATCGTTCATCTTCGCCATCCAGGAATATCAGCCAGCTTCATTTTATATTTTGGATGAGATTGATGCTGCTTTAGACAAACATAACGCCGAGACTTTGGCTAAATTGGTGAGAAATTATTGTGACAATGCGCAATACATAGTCATCTCTCACAATGATGCAGTCATCTCGGAAGCGGATAATCTTTATGGTATCAGCATGGATACAGAAGGTGTAAGTAAGGTTACCAGTCTAAAAATTTGATTTTATTTCAAAATTTCATCTAGATTTTTATGGTCTTTGTAGAGGTTTGTGTTTTTCTCAAACCAGCTAAAATCAGGCACCCATAAACTACCTCTTAAACAATATTTAGGTTGAGATATTACAGTTTTTGCCGTTGAGACTTCAAATCCATTGAAGACAGCTGACTCAGCTGTAGTCAATACGCAAGAACCCATATTTATTCCCATAATGTAAACATGGCTTATTTTAGAGATAGATAATATATCTACTAGATCAGTACCCAAGAAACCATCATTACATTTCTTGACAACAGTTCTATAATCAATTTCACCTAAATTATTTTTGATTATCTTATCTGTCTCACCAGAATTCCGGTATTCTAAAACAAATACTTTGAAACTATTTTTCCTGCAATATTCTAATACTTCTAATTGAGCAGAAATTAAATCATCTACAACTCTCTGATCCTCAAATCTCTTTAAGAACTCCTCTTGCATATCAATTAACAAAACCCCACTATAATTAATTGAACCAGTAAATAACCTTCTCCAATGTTTTGCAGTTTGCATTCTTCTTAAATTTTTCTCATTCATTATTCTCTAGTTTGAGCTAGTTATTTAAAAAACTAACGACTATTTCTCAAAATTTATAAACAATAAATCCCATTTTAAATTAAATGAAATGTCTTATCGTTTTAGGCGGAGGATTAGATGAAGAACAGCATCTTAACATCAACACTAAGTTGCGTTATGTTAAGGCAGTAGAGATCCAAGATAATTTTGATTACATCATCTGTTCTTCTAAAGGAACCTATCGACCTATCGCCAAGACAAGAACAATAACAGAAGCAGAAGCTGGTAAGATATTTCTGATATCTCAAGGTGTTTCAGAAGATAAGATTCTCAAGGAAGAAATATCTAAAGATACCTTCTCTAATGCTTACTACTGTCGTTTGATCTTAGATAAATTAGGCTGCAAAGAATTCACCATCATAACTTCAGAATTTCACCTCCCTAAAACTAAATTTGTTTTTGCCATAGTTTTTCCGAAAAGTTACACCCTCCATTACCTGCAAACCGACAATGGTCCTATCGATCCCATTACCCTGAATAACCGTTACATCAATGAAAAAGAAGTTCTTGCTTTCTATAAAAAGCATCTTCTCACAACCTACAAAATAATTCCCGGCAGCATGGAATCGGTTAAAAATTATCTAAAAAACCATAATCCGGCTTTCACTGGTAAATGGGATAAATACCATCAAGAATTAACTGATAAAATCAATTCTAAAATTGACAGAAGCAAACCGATGTTATATTGATCCTTGCCGCATCTTAGCTAAATCATGCAATGAACCAAGGGCAAGCATCGTCTGGTAAGGAAAGTGCCTGCCAATAACTCTAAAGTCCCTGTATTTAGGATTATCTAGTCCCATTTCCCTGATTGCTTTTTCCTGTTCTGCAGAAAATTCCGGAGAAGCAAGTAATTCTAACCATTCTTTAGGTTTTTTCCAGGCAATGTCAATGATTTCAGTCTGGTTAGGTAAAACAACATATGCTTCGTTCCTGCAATCTTCAGGAAACCCCCCATAAAAATAAGTGCTAAATCTTTTTTTACCAGCAACAGCTTCATATCTAGAGATGAAACTAACATCCCTTAATTCACCTTGATAACCAGTTTCTTCCCGTAGTTCACGGATAGCTGTAGCCATCGTGTCAATATCAGCGGGATCACTTTTGCCACCGGGAAAAACCCACTCGCCTCCCCAGATCATCGGTCTATTTTTCAGAACATTAAGATGAGCACGTCTGACTAACAAGGTTTCTAGACCGTCTCCATTATCACGCAATAAGGCCATAGTTGCTGACTTTATGCCATTACAAGAATCCATCGGAAAATAAAATAGTAAAATAAATAGAACAAATCTAAAGATGTGCCCTAGCTTTTTCCACTAAAGGAAAAACATTTTCTACTTCTTCTTTAGTCATTCTTCCTAATTTCGCAAAAGATAGCTCACCAGCAGCATTTTTATTCTGTCTGGTAATTTGTAATTTAGGTACTCCTTCATTATAAGCAAATACAGCAACTGTAATTCTGCTTCTTTCGAAATCTACTCCTTCAGAAAATAACTCCTTATCTAGATTCTTATCAAATCCTGGCATTTTAAATCTCCCCCTATACTAATAATAGTATAATATTAATAATAAAGGAGAATTCCTACTTTATAAAACTTTTGTACCAAACCAGCCTAAACATCCAAATTTACAACTTCCAGGGCATGTTTCTCGATAAAAGCTCTTCTAGGCTCGACGTCATCACCCATCAGCACAGTAAACATCCGGTCAGCAGATACGGCATCTTCAACGGTAACTTTTTTCAGTTTCCTTACAGAAGGATCCATGGTAGTATCCCATAATTGTCTAGGGTTCATCTCTCCCAGCCCTTTATAACGTTGGATGCCTACTTTTTCACCCATCTCAGCCATCGCCGCTTCTTTTTCTTTATCAGTATAGACATACCTAATCTCTTTGCCTTTCTGTAATCTATAAAGCGGGGGCATCGCTACATAAACATGTCCTTCATCAACTAGCTGTTTCATATAGCGGTAAAAAAACGTTAACAATAAAGTCATGATGTGTGAACCATCAACATCAGCATCAGTCATGATGATGACCCGATCGTATCTTAATTTAGTGATATCAAAAACTTCACCAACACCAGTACCGAAAGCCGTGATCATCGCGATGATTTCCTTGTTTTCCATCATCTTATGCAATCTGGCTTTCTCAACGTTAAGGATCTTACCTCGTAATGGTAAGATTGCTTGAAATTCCCTGTTTCGTCCTTGTTTAGCGCTGCCACCAGCCGAATCACCCTCAACTAAATAGACCTCACATTGCTTAGGATCGCGATTACTGCAATCTGCTAACTTTCCCGGCAGACCTGAACCTTCCAGAGCACTCTTTCTTCTGGTTAGATCCCTGGCTTTCCTGGCTGCCTCTCTGGCTCTGGCAGCGTCTAAACATTTGCCCATGATTACCTTTATCACCTGAGGGCGTTCTTCAAAATAAGTTGTTAGATAGTCATAAGTTGTTGAACTAACTATCCCTGCAACTTCGCTATTACCAAGTTTTGTCTTGGTTTGACCTTCAAACAACGGTTCTTGAACTTTTACTGAAATAACAGCAGTAAGTCCTTCATTAACATCGTCACCGCTCAGTTTTAGCTCCTTGCCATTATTCGCTTGTTTGGAAAAATTATTGATAATTCTGGTCAGCGCTGTCTTGAAACCGGAGAGATGGGTGCCACCTTCAATCGTATTTATATTATTGACAAAAGTGAAGATGTTACTTTGATAACCGCTGTTATAGCGTAAGGAAACTTCCACCACCACCTCATCTTTCTCTTTTTCAAAATAGATTGTTTCATGCAGAGGATTCTTGTTGGCATCAACATATTCCACAAATTCCTTGATCCCGCCATCATACTTGAAGATGTCATGCTTATTTTCTTCCCGTTCATCGACCAATTCAATCTCTATCCCTTTGTTCAGGAAAGCTAATTCACGTAATCTCTTTGTAAGGATGTCATAATGAAAATCATCTTCTTGAAATATTTCCGGATCAGGTAAGAACTGCACGATCGTTCCAGTCTCATCGGTTTCACCGGTTACTTTCAACTCACAAAGCGGTTTACCTCTTGAGTATTCCTGATAATGGACTTTACCATCTCTTTTTACTTGAATTTTGAGATTTATGGATAAAGCATTCACAACACTTACTCCCACTCCATGCAAGCCTCCGGAAACTTTATAGGAACTTTTGTCAAACTTGCCGCCAGCATGCAGTTTTGTCAAGGCCACTTCCACTGCCGAGATGCCGAATTTAGGGTGGATATCTACGGGGATCCCTCTTCCATTATCAAAGACCGTAACAGAATTATCTTTATGGACGATGACCTTGATTTTTGTGCAATAACCGGCCAAAGCCTCATCGATAGAGTTATCAACTATCTCCCAGACCAGATGGTGCAGGCCTCTTACAGATGTATCACCAATATACATACCGGGCCTTTTTCTGACTGCTTCCAGTCCTTCCAAGACAGTTATCTGTGCCGCACCATAAGAAGAAGGCTTATTTACTGTTGGATCAACTACTGGAATAGCTGGAATAGCTGGAGCTGCCGAAGCTTGCTCAATCGGTTTTTCAGTGGGCTTTTCAGTAGCCACTACAATCATTTTAACAGCTTCTTCCTGGTTCATTACTGGCTCTGATTGTTCATCCATGGTTATAGTTTCAAAAAGTTATTTTATCGACGATAATTCTCATCTTTTTCAAGAGTTTGGTGATTTATAAATCTATCGGTTGTAGAGGAAAGAACTGATTTTTTGGACAAACATTTATTAAAAAATAGCTTTTTAATATCTTATGATTAAAAGATATATTGGTGCCTTTAGCCAAGGTGAAATATCGGCCGATAATAGAGAATTATATGAAAAAATTCTTAATGACTCTTTTAAAAATGAAGAAGCTAAGTTAGCTGCCAAAGTAAATCTGGAACTATACACCCGCTTTCCTCCCGGCAAACCTTACGATCGTCTTGTCGGTCATATCGGGCAGGTATATACAGGAACACGTAAAGAGGGTTATGAAAAGATCTTTCAGGTTAATTTTGGTTCCTTTGTTATCGATGGTTCTCCGCTAGAAGAAGTTCTTATCAAACAGGATGTTTGGAGAGACTTGGAAAACGGCAGAAGGATTAAGGGAGACCTTTATGAGCAAAGAGTAATCAGTCCGCAAGATCAGCCAAGTTTTACAGAAATTGAAAAATATTTCACTGTAACGATGAACAAGAAGAGCTATTCCTTTGATGTCGTCAAAACTGAAGGATTAAGATACGTGATTATCCAATATGTTAATTTTAACCAAGAACTGATTGATATCAATGCCGAAGAAATCATTTTTTCACCCTATACAGACAAAAAAAGTAGAAAGAGAAGATTAAGAAGGAAAGAACAAAAATTAAGGAACATTCCTGAATATTAAAAAACTGAATATTAAATGAAAATTATTTCTCTGGGTCTTGTATTTCCAGCATTCCTTTCTGAACCGCTAGATACAAGGCCCTTTCCTGATTATAAGGATCTACTTTTACTCCGTGCGCCGCCATGGCAATACTAGTCCCAGAAATTAAGAAGGTCGATCTACCTAAAGTCGCATATTCTGTAAGCATTCTGTTTTCAAAACTTAAATTTAGTTTAGAAGACAAAACCCAGTTTAAAACTCCTTCAGCTCGTTCTGCTCCAGCAAGATGCTTAAAAATAATTTCTGCTGCTTCGTCATGATCTTCAACAGTTCTAACAACCTGGCCCTTCACATCTTTAGTTTGAAATCCTGAAAAAATATCGTAGCTATTGGCATAGGTGGGATCTTCATGACCACTAAAGGAACAGACTATATCCGAGGTAGCAAAATTTGTTGTTGAAAAATCAGCCCTGAATTCATTTTGGATCTCCTTAATCAATCCTTTTTGTGGACCTTCTTGGTTATCATAGAGAGCTGAAAAGATAGCGGTGTAAAGTGCAGTGCTGGGTAGACCCATATCTCTACTACCTAGATACCTCGTCCAACCATTATGATCATTATATTTAACCCCATTTGCTAAATGAACATGATTGGTTAATTTTACTGTCCTTAAATCATTACGGTATCTAACACCATGAAACTTGTATCCCTTGCCAGTTTCTTCTACTACAAATTTATCCAGATCATCTAAATGGATTTTCATGAAATGTCTATTTCCACCTAATTTAAAAGCCTTTTGACTCAAAATTAACTTTTTCCATAATTTATATAAATAAAACTTCCATAAAAAAAAAGCATGAAAGAAGCTTGGGAGATGATGCCCAATAGATGGCCGCCAACCTTTAGAGTAGATGGATTAACTTTAGAAGGAGTTCTTAACGAAATAGAAAATAAAAAAAAGATCACCATCATCCATCAGGTTATTTACGGTGGCCTCGATCCGCTTCCCGAGACTCCCGCCATTGACCTTTACAACATCTTCAGGAAAAAAGAATTTCTTGGTTATCTACAAGTAGAGAGAAACATTCCACATAGTGATGATAGATTTGAAGAAAGGATCTATGCCTATTGCCAGTCTGGAAAAGCTAAAAAAATCTTTGACAACATCAGGGAAGAATACCTTTCCCGTCTAGAAGCAAGAAAGATGTAGTTATTCTAACCATACTGACCTAGTTTACTAACCGGTCATACTTAATCTGGACCTGCTTAAACTTCATCAGCCCGCCAGTGGGGATCAACTTCAAAATTTATTGGTTCTTCACGATGTAAAAAACCTTCCCAAGCGATCATTGCTCCTTGATCACCAGCTAAAGCTATTGGTACCTTGTAGAACTGCGCACCTCTTTCTTTACACATTATCCCCAGCATCTCACAGAACCTTTTGTTCGCTCCTACTCCACCTACTAAAAGCAATTCTTGCTTCCCGGTATGGGCCATCGCCCTTTCCACTACTTCTGCTAACATGGCAAAGCAAACTTCCTGCATTGAGAAACAGAGATCTTGCACCGTCGCTTTCTTCTGCTCGTATAATTGCCTTAATTTCGTCAGGACACCAGAAAAAGAGATGTCCATGCCTTTGATGGTGTAAGGCAGTTCAACATAACTCCCGCCTTGTGCTAATTTTTCAATCTGGGGACCGGCAGGAAAACCTAAACCCATAATCCTGCCAATCTTGTCTAACATGTTTCCTAATCCAATATCTAAAGTTTCCCCCATGACACGATATTTGCCCTTTTCCTGCACAATAATCTGGGTGTTGACACCAGAAACATAAAGATAGCAAGGATCTTTTAGATTATTGAAAACTTTTCCGATACTTAGGTGAGCGCAGCAATGGTTGACCCCTACCAATTTCTTCTCATTTTCTTCTGCCCATCTTTTTGCTATCTTGTAGCCTGCCCATAACGCTGGATCTAAACCAGGACCAGCAGAATAAGCGATGAAAGCAATATCCTTCCATTGTAACCTGCTTTGCTCGAAAGCTTCTTTTAATATCCTTTCTGCAACTTCTTCATGATGATCAGCGATCTCATTAGGGATCATGCCTATATCCTTAGAAGTATAACTATCTTTAGCATTAGCCAAGACTTCACCTTGATCATTAATTATCCCTACTCCAAAAGTGTGGGCGGTCGTTTCTACTCCTAAGATTATCATTTATGGAAGAAAAATCAACTGTTTTAAAATTGTTACGATTGGAAAGATTACCATACTAAGATATTATCACTGATAATTTGTCCTGCTCTTAACAATCTGTCTGGGTTTTCTTGACCCACTGAGAACCTAATTTTATTCCTTATTTCTGAAGGAACTTTTGCTTTTTCTACTTCAGGATAAAATCCCTGCATTGGAAAAATGAACACACCTTGACTTTTCATAACCTCATAAAAATCAAAGCCATTTATGTGAGAGGGCAATTCAATTAAACTTGTAATGTGTGTTGGAGAAGGCCTCATTATTTTTGCACCATTATCAGAATTAAGATAAAAACCCTCATCAAAGGCTTGATTTCTTCTTTCATATTCGGCTAGTATTGGTTCTGATAGATAATCTAATAAACATTTTAACACCGCACCGGTTAATACATCACATCCACCAGATTCGTCCAAACAATTAGAGCTAATAAAATCAACACCTTCTGGAACAACTACATAAGAAGTATCGCTTCCTAATGGTGCATCTTCACCAAATCGTTTAGAGAAACCTTCGATGATATATGGTTTAGTCAAATGTTTTGCAATGCTTTCTCTTTCACCTAATGGCTGAACTCCTCTCAGCACATCATCAACAACAATATCTACACCATGATCTAAAGCGATATGGTCTATTTCCTGTAAAGCTTCTGAAGATAACCTATACATTAAAGGAGTATTGGGATCACTTAATATCAAAACTCCTATTTTTCCTTTATTTGCTTTTTTCTTAAAACCTTCAACCAGTTGTTCTTCATTTATTGCTTCAAACAAATCTAAACCATAATTTTTAAGACTATCTCCTAAATCCCAAAAATGCCAGTTAGGTAAAACAAATGATAAAGTTTGATCAGTACCACCAATTATGCTATCGACAACATAGTCTAAACAACTTCTAGTACTTCCATGATACGAAATAATCCTGTTTGGATTGATATCTAAATGGCTTTCTGATCTCAGCATTTTCGCAACTACTTCGCTTAGGGGTTCAGCCTTCGCTTTAAAATCATCAAGCACTTGAAATCTTTCAGGGATAAACGTACCTACATCGAAACGAAAGTGAGCCTTACCTAATGCATAGATGCTCCTGTAGCGATTAGAAAAATGTGATGAAATCTCGTTAAGTTGAGCAAGTTCTTCTGGCGAAAATAGTCCATCTATTCCTTCAAGAATATCTAATAGGTCATAATCATCACAAGCCATGATTAAATCACATTTTAGAGCTTATTTATAAATATTTTTCACAAAATTATTTAAAATTAAATTTTAATAAAAACTTTACTTACTGGAAGCAGCCTGCCTTTCTAGATCTCTTTTCTTAGCCACAGCATTGCTTTTAAGGCTCAAATTAGCTGCAGCCATTATTTCTTCGGCTAAAGCATCTTCAATCGCCATCTTCTTATTGAAAGAACGGGCGTAAGCGCCTTGCGTCATATACCTTAAAACCAGATCGATTCTTCTTTGCGGGGAAACATCCACTGCTTTCGGATACCTTGCGCCGCCATATTCGATCGCAATAACTTCTTCACGTGGAGCGGCGTTCTCTACAGCTTTCACTAATACTGCCAAAGGATTGGCTTTCATCTTCATTTCAATTTTAGCTAAAGCTTTCTCTACAATACCTAAAACCTTGTCTTTCTTACCAGTGTTATGACCGGAACTCATAAAATGTTTCTTGCTCTTGTGACCGGAACTCATCAACTTAGAAGCTAATCTCTCAACAATGAAAGTTTGTGATTTATGGAACCTGTTTCCAGCATATCTTGCCCCTGTTTTGGGCATGATTTTTGGACTGATGGTCAAATATTTATCTAATCCTATATCTGTCACTTTTACGCTTTCCGCGCTCCATCTGTTGAAAAATTTGATTTCACTCATTTTATCTACCTTCTAGCCTTCTCTAATTTACCTCTTAATAAAGCATTAAGACTTTGATCATTAACTTTTAAGACCTGCCATCTGACACCGGGGATATCTCCTTTAGCTCTGCCCATCTTACCACCAATACATTCAACGATAACTTCATCGTGTTCATTGATTAGTTTCATCGCACCGTCTCCTGGCATGAAAGCAGTAACTTGTTTACCATTCTTGACCAATTGTACTCTGGCACATTTTCGCATCGCCGAGTTAGGCTGCTTTGCTTCCACTTGGATTTTCTCTAAGACTATAGCCTTGGCCTGAGAACTACCAGCTAAAGGGTCTACTTTCTTCTTCAGCTTAGATCTACTTTGTAATTTGTAGGTCTTTCTTCTCTTCTGCAACTTTTTAGCTGCTCCCAATCCTTGCGATTTTTTTGCCATTTTATGTGATTTCTCTTGATTTTAATTTGTCTTTTTAATGACCCTATTCCACCTTGACTTCAACGTTGAAAAAACGTCGGACGGCCCTTTTGATGATGTTTAGGTTTCTACTCTCCCGTCCTATTAATAAACTTTTTGTTTTTTTTCGTGAATCTTTGATGATGACCGTGTTGTTATCAACATTGATTTCTTCAACTTCTACCGGATAAATCACGTTTTTTACAAAAGCTACCAAGTCATCATTATATTCGATCACCCTGATTTTCTTGTCCAATACTTGCTGAACTTTCTTGATATTGGCTCCACCCTTGCCTAGGGCTTTACCCATCTCACCACGATGCACGATGAAATAGATTGTTTCATCATCGTCATCCTTAAAACAATCCTTAACACGTACCCTGGTTATTTTCTCCATAAGAGAAGATAATCCTAAAGCATCCTGATCAAGCTTAAGTCTTGCCAATTTATTCAATTATTCCGATTGCTGCAACAAAGAAATTTTTCTTGCAGAATATTCCTAACTCTTCATTATCTAACCCTAAATCATGAAAAGGAATACCTGCCAGCTTAGCATAATGTCTCATGTCTTCCTTGACCTGCTCAGGGCAATTACTTGCTACCAAAACATGGTTTAGTTTTTTGGCTTTCAGTTCTTTTAAAACTCTAGCTGTGCCAACGATAACTTTTTTATCCTGTAATTTCTCTCTTAAGAGCTTGATGATTTCACTTTCTTGTTTTGTCTTTGCCATTTTTTACACTCACAAAATTATTTCATTTTAGTAACCAAGCCAGGCAATCCTGTTCCTAGTGGTACTGGTTGGTTGATCATGACGTTTTCCACAACAGAAGTTAGATAATCTGTTTCCCCTTCCAGTCCTGCATTGATTAGATGTTTTATCGGCGTTTCGAAAGAGGCCCGAGCTAATACTGAAGCTTTCTCACTAACTACACCATACCTGGTTATACCTTTGACCGTACCCGTTGCACACATAATATCTGCTACCAGCATGATATGTCTAATGTCGATGTTTAATCCCTGCGCTTCGATAACCTTGAAAACTTCATCAATAATAGCCTGTCTGGCTGCTTCGATACCAAAGACTTCAAAGACTTCATGGATATCGTTGCTCATCGTTCTTTCCTGATCAACTTCTTTCAAAGCCAAGATATCCTTAAGATTGGTTCCGGAAGTAAGGACGATATATTCATCGCCTCTCTTGACTGGTAAGACTTGCTTTATACCCTTGACACCACTAAGTTTTACTTTCCTTAACTTTTCTTTGAGATCATACAACTGCTTGATTTCTTCCGCTTTACCTTTCTGGATGAAAGTTATGACATTGTCCTCAACTTCAACATTGAAGCCTTTAACTTTCGTCTTCATCAGTTTAGCTAGTTCCTTGACATCTAAGTCATAATCTTGCATCAACTCGGTATTAAGTTTCATCCTTAAAAGTTGATCAAATATGTTTAATGAATATTCAGCGACAAATTCGCCAAAAAGTGTTTCTTTAATCTTAGCTGCAAATTTTTTGATGTTATCAATAGTGTTATGCGGACTCTTTAGAAAGATCTCCATCATCGGAGTTTTGATTCCTTTACGAGCATCAAAAATCTCGATAATCCTTGGCAGACCTGTCGTTACGTTCATCTCTGCAACTCCCGCAAAATGGAAAGTGTTCAGGGTCATCTGTGTACCTGGTTCACCAATACTCTCTGCACTGACTAAACCGACACATTCGCCAGGATTAACTTGTGCTTTAAGATACAAAGCCTGAACTTCTTCCAGTACTTTTTTCAATTTTTCTTTAGCAATATTAGCAGGAACCAGTTCAGTAATTTCATCAAGTATCAATTGGGGTAACTTATCTGCATATTCCTTCATTAAATCTTCATGTTTCATTTTTGGTATCCTCCCCAAAAATTAAGCTCAAAAATCAGAAATTTTTGTTGTTTCATTTTTGTTCACCCACAACCTGTTGAACTACAGTTTTTACATCGATAGCCCCATTCATGGTCTTAGAAACATCAAGACCATCTTCACCATAGGAGAACTGCACGATCTTGCCACTGGCATCTCTGACTGTTCCGTCGTATTCAACTTTAAGATCCTGCATGGCGTTAGATAGTCTTCTGTAAAGATAACCTGATTTTGGCGTCCTTAATGCAGTATCCATCAGCGCGTCTCTACCCGTCATCGCTCCAAAAAAATATTCGTGCGGTTTTAACCCAGACTTGAAATTGCTCTTGATAAAACCTCTAGCCTTAGGCTGCAGATCATTTTTCTTGAAGTACGATAAAGTCCGACCGATAAACCCACTCTCAATCCTTTTGCCACGTAAAGCTTGCTGACCGACTAAAGCGGTCATCTGAGCTATCTGTAGAGGGTTACCTCTTGCCCCACACTTAGCCATGGTCAAAGCACTGCTGTCTTTTACTTGCCTGACCGCAACGTCACCACTCTTGTTCCGGGCTTTGTTCAAGACTTCCAAGATCCTTAGTTCTAGGGTTTCTGCAATTGAACGACCTGGCAAAGATTCTAACTTGCCAGCATAGTAGATGTCGATAAGTTTTAAGGCCTCATCTTCGGCTTTCTTGATTATCAAACTAACTTCATCGTTAGTCTCATCATTAAGATCCATGTCACTCACGCCGATGGAGAAACCTCTTCTGGCTAAGACAGTAATCCCTAATTTGGAAATCATTCCTAGCAGATCAGCAGTGTAGGCAGGTCCATATTTTTCATAGATATTCCTCAACATCAACCCACTTTCCTGACCGAGGTTAGCCTTATCCATGTAACCGGTTTTTAATTTTCCATTTTCAATCTTAACTTCATTGCCGCTTTTATCTTTACCGATAAAATTGAAATCATCCGGTAGCAAAGCTGAGAAAACATCTTTGCCGTCAATTTTCTCTTTTTTAGGCAAACGGGAAAATTCTTTCAATCCTGAAGAAGACAACAGATCGATCGCTTCATTCTTGCTTAGCACTAATTCTTTGGTCAAAAGATAATTACCCGTGATAGCATCATGGATGCAGCCAACAACGCTTAATCCATACCTTGGACTGATAATTTGCGTTTCTACTAGCATCAAAGTTCGCGCTTCAGATCTTGCTTCCTCAGTTTGCGGGATATGCAGGTTCATCTCGTCACCATCAAAGTCTGCGTTATAAGGATTACAGACAGCTGGATTCAATCTGAAAGTTTTTCCTGGCAGTACTTTAACCAGATGACACATCATGCTCATCCTGTGCAAAGAAGGCTGCCTGTTGAACAGTGCGATATCTCCATCGATAAGATGTCTCTCCACAACACTACCAATAACAAATTCTTCCAGAATTTCTTCCTGTGTTTCCCCAGTGATAGTTTTTCTTCTGCCATCTTCTTTGATGACATAATTAGCTCCAGGATATTTTTTAGGCCCGTTCTCGACGAATTTTTTCAAATATTCTTTATTCCATTCAGTAACTCTTTCCGGCACAGTAAGGTTCATGGCCATGCTCTTTGGCACACCAACTTCATTTAACCCGATTAACGGATCGGGACTGATTACCGTCCTTGCCGAGAAATCTGTTCTTTTACCTGCTAAATTATGCCTGATTCTGCCATCTTTACTACTGATCCTGCTAGCTAAAGTCTTCAAAACTTGTCCCCCTCTGTGCCTAGCTGGAGGAAGTTGGGGCACGCTATTGTCAAAGAAAGTTGTAATATGATACTGCAAGAGGTCCCATAAATCTTCAATAATCACTTCCGGTGCTCCAGCATTGATGTTCTCAAACAACCTTTGGTTGATCCTGACAATGTCTCCTAACTTGTGAGTGAGATCATCTTCTGAACGCTCACCTGATTCCAAAGTGATACTAGGACGCATGGTTACTGGAGGGATCTGTAAAATCGTCAAGATTAACCACTCTGGTCTGAATCCTTCCTGTTTATAACCAAATATTCTCAGATCTTCTGTAGGAACTTTCTCTAATCTGGCTCTTACTTCAATCGGACTTAACCTCACTTCATTTTCATAATAGTTGTAAGGTTTTTCAATTTTTATTTTCTCCTGCTTAGTGTTACAGTGCGGACACTTGTCTTTAGTTTTATACTTGTCGACAACATCCTTGATCTTTTTTCTTCTGGCTTCAAAGCCTTCTTCCTCACTAACTTGATCTAAGGAACGTACATAATGTTCAATTTTTTCTTCAGGGATCAAGATTCGACCGCAGGATTTACAGGTGCTTCTTAACATGTCTAGAATCTGCCGGACAAATTTAATATGGACTACTGGTCTTGCCAATTCGATGTAACCAAAGTGACCAGGGCATTCTTTCAACTTTTGAGCGCAGGTTTTACAACGCAAACCGGGATCAATTACACCTAATCTCAGATCCATCAAACCGCCATCAACTGGATAACCTTCCCGATCATATAATTCAGGGGTTACGATCTTAGCTGCTGCTGCATCACTAACCTGTTTCGGAGAAAATATTCCGAAACTGATACTTTCAATTTTTTTATGAACTTCCTGACTCATGTTTTCGCACCTAATATTTCCTTTCCAGGTTAATCTTGGTATAAAGACCAAGACTCCTTATTTCATCAAGTAAGAGCTTAAAAGCATAGCTCATCTCGACATTCGACATTCGTGAATCTTCACCATATAAGGCAGAGATTGCTCTTCCCCCTCTCCTGAAATCATAATAACCCATCATTCCTGATTTCTCACAGATCGGGACGACAAATTTGTCGGCATTGAATCTTTCTTTAAGTAGCAATGAAGCGCCATGCGCAATCAGGGTATCCTTCTCCATCTCTCCTAATCTCAGACCGCCTTCCTTAGCTTTACCTTCGGTAGGTTGTCTGGTCAGCAGTTGGATTGGACCTCTAGCCCGAGATTGCATCTTATTAGCGACCATGTGCCTTAATCTCAGATAATACATATTTCCCACATAAATGCGAGCTAGCATCTGTTTACCGGTTCTACCGTCCACAAATACTTCTTTGCCATCATCTCTAAAACCAAGTTTTAATAATTCTTCACGCAGATCTTTTTCAGTCTCTGCTTCAAATAAAGTACCATCAACATATCTTCCATTCATCGCTCCAACTTTACCACCAACTAATTCAATTAGATGAGATATCGTCATCCGAGAAGAGATACCATGTGGTGTGAAGATTAGATCAGGAGTAATTCCAGTTGTGGAGAAAGGAATATCTTGATGAGGGACTAAGATTCCTGTAACTCCCTTCTGCCCGTGCCGACTGGTAAACTTATCACCAATTTCTGGGATCCTTTCTTCTCTCAGTCTTACTTGAACCAACTTGTTGCCTTCCACGTTCTCAGTTATAACAACAAAGTCAGCAATACCCTTCTCACCATGCTTTAAAGAAAGTGAGCTTTCCCTTCTGGTAACCGCTGAAAGATTATATTCATCCAAGCTGCTCAAAAAACGAGGTGGACTGGTCCTACCAATAACTACATCACCTTCATCAACTTTAGCTTCTGGATAGATTATACCATCTCCTTCTAAAAAGCGGTAATCATGTTCACTTCTGTAACCTTTAACATCCTTGTCTGGAACTGAAACTTCATCGATCAAGCCACCAGAATACCTTAATTCTTCAGCGTTTAATGGCCGGAAATAAGTACTACGAGCTAGCCCCCTTTCCACAGATCCACGGTTCAGGATAACTCCATCTTCCATGTTGTAGCCGTCATAACACATCACTGCTACAATCATATTCTGTCCTGAAGGATGCTCATCGTATTGTGTAACATCGTGAATCTTTGTCTTGACGATCGGAAATTGCGGGTAATGTAGCAAGTTAGCATCCATATCCATCCTCAAGTTATAGTTAGCTGCATAAAAACCTAAAGCCTGCTTCTGGTTCTTGCTTCCGATGATGACCCGAGAAGATGGTGCGTGCATGGCAAAAGGCACTAAAGAAGTGGTAATCCCGCTGATGGAACCTTTAGTGATTTCAAGATGAGTATGGTCAGGGGTTAATTGTTCTTCATCATAAGCAACTAAGGCGTTTTCTTCTTCTGCTGCATCCAAGTACTCAATGACACCTTGACGTAGCATATCTGTCCAGGTTATTTCATCTGCCTGCAGTTGCTGCAGATGTTTTTCTGTCAACAATGATTTGCCTTCTTTGACGATGATCAAAGGCCTTCTGGCTCTTCCGGTATCGCTCATGATCTTGATATCTTTACTGACATCATCATAGAAAATGTTGACATCTTCCGGAAGACTCCCTTTTCTTCTTAAATCTTTAAAATTTTCAATAAATGCTACTGCATCATCAACAGTTCCCCGATATTGTTCATTTAGATAGACGTCTGTCATTTTACGCTTCCCTTAGCCCCGCTGCTTTGATTTTTTCCAGTATGTCATTTTCATCAGTCTCTTGAGACAACGAACAGAGCATCGCTAGATTTTTTCTCAATCCGATGTTGGTACCTTCTGGTGTTTCAATCGGACATAATCTTCCAATATGTGTACAATGTAAAGTCCTTGCTTCAAAGTTTTCCTGTGAAGTAGATAAAGGACTTACTACTCTCTGCAAGTGCGAAATCATCGCCAGGAAATTAACCCGATCAAGCCTCTGCGATACTCCCTGGCGACCACCGACCCATTCTCCGGTAGCCATTGAAGAGTAAATCCTTGAAGTTAACAATTTATCACGGATGATAACCCTGATTGAAGGCAATTTTCCTCTCTTGATGATTCTCTGGAAATTGTATAGGATGTCTCCCACAAGAACTTTGAAATTTACCCTGAACAAATCAAGTAATAAGTCACCGCTCATCCTGATTCTTTTATTCATGTAATGATCCTTATCATCCGGAGCCTTATTACCATTGCTGACATCAATAAACTTCTTCAACATCTTGCAGATGTTTCTTGCTTTATCAGCTTTGTTGGTACCATCAATGCCGATGTTAGGCAGAAGATATTTTTCTAGGATCTCCCTGGTCCTCTCCATCCGGATTTCTTTAGCTTGCCCGACACTGCTTCTTTTAGCGATGTAATCAACAGCATCTTCTTGTGTTTTGATATCGACAAATTCAAAAAGATTCAGAATAACTTCTTCATAAGTTTTTTCAGTAGAAACTGCTTTCATGATATCTTCATCCCTTAACATACCTAATGCTTTAAGGACGACAATAATCGGCATCTGTTTTACTCTGGTGAAGGTCATGTAATAAAGACCATCTTTTTTTCTTTCAATGGTGTGGGGGATTTTATATGATCCTCGAGCAGCGAAGAACCGACCGTTGAAACTTCCTTCCTTAACCTCTTCCACCATAAAATTGTTAGCAGCTAAATCCTCAACATTGACTACAACTCTTTCTGTACCGTTGATGATGAAATAACCGCCGGGATCAGTAGGGTCTTCACCTTTCTTAATCAAATCTTCCCGGCTCAACCCTTCCAGATTACAAAATTTGCTTTTCAACATTATCGGCATCTTGCCGATTTCAGCGATAAAATTTTCTCTCTGTACATCATTGATATAAGTGCTTACTTCTAGATAGATAGGGGCATGATAAGAAATTTTTCTTAATCTTGATTCCATCGGGAAGATTGGTCTTTTGCTGCCATCTGCTTCAGTGATTTCCGGCTTGCCGACAGTTACCCGGCCAAACCGGATCTTGAACTTCTCGATGTTATGAGGGATGATGGTCGGTTCCGCTTCTTTGTTCTCTTCAATAACTTCCTGCATTCCTTTTTCAATGAAATTATTGAAAGACTGGATATTACTTTCCACGAACTTCTTCTCTTCAAAGAATTTTTTAATCAGTATAGATTTGTCCATTTTCATCCTTCTATTGCCACCCTGTAATATACAGCCCTACCTGCAGATTTACTCTCTCTTTCAATCTTGATAACATCACCAGATTTAGGGGATAATTTCTCGATCGCTGGGTCTTTAAGTAGAATCTTGGGTAATTCTCTTATAGAAACATTATAAACCTCAAAAAGTGTTTTTTTCTCCGCTTCCGAAGCTTTGCTGTGTTTTGCCACAAAATTCCGTTTCATGTTTTCTGTCATTTTAAGTCCAACAATAATATGATAGTGCGGGCCGGAAGGGATTTGAACCCTCGACCGCCTGATTACTTTCCGCCTGGGAAAGTTTCAAAAACCTTCCAAGGTTTTAGTTAAAAGTCAGGCGCTCTACCAAGCTAAGCTACCGGCCCAAAAATGCAAACAAATCTCTTTGTCTGCAGGCACATAAGCGCCCTGGCCGGGACTTTCCTCAAAACACGACACCTCTTAAGTTATCGTGAATTGTTTTGAACCCGGGTCGATGCCTCGACAGGGCATCATGCTGACCGGACTACACTACCAGGGCACACCAACGCACAGAGCTCCACCTAAAGGTAATTTCAATTTAAAATTGCGATACCTAGAAGAGCCCCTATCATTTTGTTGATAAAAATTAGGGTTTGTTTATAAAGATTGCGGTTCTTTCCAATGTTTACAGCACTTCTCATAGCCTTGAGTGAATATGTTTTCTGATATAAATTGCCCCTGAACCAGCTACTTAAGACGAGAACGCTTGATTTCTACATCAAAATAAACTGAATTTCTTTCTTCAGCAGGTTTCGGCTTGTTGATCATGTTTTCCACTTCTTCCTCATCGATACCGATAATAACATCGAAGGAACAATACTCTAAAAATACCTTATCCATCCCTTTGTTTTTCTAAAACCACTTCTCAAAACTTGTTAAAGAAAAGGGATAAAGAAAAAAATTAAAAAAAAGTGTAAAAGAAAAGGCAAAAGGAGACTAGAACGTCTCTCCAATTGCAAGTCCCTCCTCCCGGACTTTCAGGTTTTTACCGTAAAGGCAAAGAACTGTTTGAACCGGGGATCTCTCCGTCACCGCTGATTGCATTTCATCTTTGGTCCAAGGACCTAATCCAGCAATAGTCTACAGCGGAGCGTTCTAGCCAGGCTAAACTAAGGAGGGATGGAAGGCAAAAAGTTGAGAGATTTATAAAGTTTTGTATAAGAAAGCATTTTAAATGATAAGATATTACTTAATAAAAAAGAGGTGAATTATCTATGGCTAAGAAAAAAGAAATTCCGCTGAAGAATTCGACTAAAACTCCCAATCTTCTCGGCAGATGGTCTTTTCTTATCGGCGTCATCTTGGCAATTGCTTTAGGTATTGGCTTTACCGGTGATTATCAGGAACCTATTCTCTGGACAGTTTTCCTGCTGGGTATTATCGTTGGTATCTTGAACGTTAAAGTAGAAGAACATAAATTATTCCTGACCGGCGGCACGGTTTTGGTATTGGTATCATTTTTAGGGATACAGGTAGGAATCTTCGATGCAGTTGCGCCAATTATCCGTAACATTCTGATGGGCATATTGACATTATTTGTCCCCGCCACAATCATCGTTGCTTTACGCTCAATCTGGGTCTTAGCGAAGCGTTAAGACAAAAAGTTTATTAATAAATTCTTTTTTTGTTTCTTTTGTGCGATGGTACGAGAAACAAAGTTGCTGGAACCAACGCACTGCGCGCGGTGGTAGTATAGTGGTTAGTATACGGCGTTGCCAACGCTGTGACCCGGGTTCAAGTCCCGGCCGCCGCACTTTTTGGTTCTGAGGTTGTTTACAGAACAGATGACAAAAAAAGTTAGCTTTGCCTGCACTTCAGATTACCTGAAGAGGGTTATTGATTTTGATCAACCTATTTTAGCCATCGGTCCAGGATTGATCCGTTATACAGAAGCTGGTTTAGTTCAAGGTCCGATGGATGTTGCTACAATCTGGTTTGCTGAGCAATTATATGGAAGAAAAGGAAGATTAGATATTTTTGACTTGAGAGCTTATTCTGGAGAAGGAGGTTGCCATAATCCAGATAAAATTGCTGATTATTTTAAAAGGTTAAAAGATGTAGCAGATATTGGAGAAGTTAATGTCAAGGAGGCAGACGTCAGGATTTCAACACAATTTTTTGCCAGGTATTCAGAACCCTATGGATTCATCTGGGACCACGGCACATTTTCTGATTGGATAACAGGAAGAGATAAAGATCTTGTTTTTGAGCATTACCAAACATCAACGACAAATTCCGGAAAAATAGCAGTATGTAAAGGTGGATATGAGCACAAGCAAGAGAGATTTGAGTTATCTGCGGAAAGAGTGATAAGATTAGGTGAAGATTCTTATGAAACCAATCTTAGCTTAGAACAGATTTCCTTGAAAACCAATGATAAAATTAGCGCAAGAATCGGCGAAGGAAAATTGAAACCAACCTATGACTATTCGGAAATAATGGAGTTTGGGAAGAGAACCAAAATATTTATTTCTTGATTAGTTACAAATCTCCCCTTCACAGCACGGCTTAATCAACCCGCATTTTCTGCAGATATATTTCATCTTAACTGATTCCATTTCAACCCTGCATACTTCACAAAGAAACACCATTTAACACCTTTTTTATTTTACAGATTTTATATCTCTATAAGTTTCTTTTTTGAATCTTTCTAATCTTTTTTCTAGTTGAATTGCAACATTAGAAGAATAATTTCTAGCAATGTGCTGTATTAAGGCCGGACAATCTCTATTAACATATTCATCGATAGAAATGGGATCCGCATTAAAGGTCATCGGTTCCAGATAATTGATTTTTGGATCAGGATTATCCTTAAAAGCTTCCATTAAGAAAAACTGATTTTCTACTAAGTCCAGCCAATAATTTCTTTGAAAATCCACATAGATAACATTATCGACAACTTCTTTTCTTCTAAACAAATCCCTAACTTTTCCCAAGATTAATTGATCGAGATAAACATTTCCCCTAAGTCGAGCATCACTACTATCAGCGAATCCATATTTTCTAGAAGCCAATTCTACCGCTCTGGTAGAACCCAGCCTAATCAATTCTCCCTTTGATTCACCCATCAACTCACCACAGCTTTTATACGACGGATTCCCGCAGCTGAACTTTCTTCTTTCTTGATTGTAAATTTGCCAATTTCTTTAGTGTTTTCCACATGTGGACCACCACAAAATTCGAGGGAGTAATCACCAACAAAATAGACGGAAACTGTATCTGGATACTTTTGACCGAATTCCATCTGTGCCCCCAGCTCCAAGGCTTGTTCTTTTTTCATCTCTTTCCTTTCAACTTTTAAGCCCAATTGAATTACCCTGTTGACCTCATCTTCTACTTTTTGTAATTCTTCCGAGGATAATTTCCTCTCAAAATTAAAATCAAACCTTAATCTTTCTGGTGTAATGTTGCTGCCTCTCTGTCTTATCTCAGGCGAAATAACTTTCCTCAGAGCTTCATTAAGCAGATGAGTAGCTGTGTGCAATTTTATCGTCTGCGGTGAAAGATCACTTAATCCACCTTTGAATTTTTTCTCTGCGCCTTCTCTGGATAATTCCTTATGTCCTTCATATTCCTTAAAGAAACCTTCAGTATCTACCTTAATCCCTTTTTCTTCTGCTAATTCTTCTGTCATTTCTAACGGGAAGCCGTAAGATTGAAACAGTAAAAAAGCACCCTTGCCACTGATGTTGCTTCCAGATAATTTTTCAAATTCCTTCAACCCTTTCTCTAAAGTGCTGTTGAATTTTTCTTCTTCATTACTTAGTTCTGTTAAGATATGTTCCTGTTTTTCAGTCAACAAAGTAAAGTCATTTTGATAAATCTTAATTACAACTTTTGCTAATTCCTTCAGGTATGCTCCTTCCAGCCCTAAAATTTTCCCATGCCTTAAAATCCTTCTGATGAATCTTCTTAGGATGTAACCCTGATCAACATTGCTTGGCGTTACGCCCCTTTCATCTCCTAACAAAAATACCGAAGCCCGGATGTGATCCATGATGATACGGAAAGATTTGGCATTATTCTCTCCCATCTTTTTAGTCGACAATTCTTCAATTTTCTTTTTAATCGGCTGAAATAATTCCGTGTCAAAAACCGATTTTTTCCCCTGCAAAACCATCGCAACCCTCTCTAGACCCATACCTGTATCAACATTCCTTTGCTTCAACGGTTCATAAGTTCCTTCTTTATTCTTGTTATATTGCATGAAGACATCATTCCAGATCTCTACCCATCTCTTGTCTTCCGGATTGAACTTTTTTGGTGGTTTTTCTTCGCTAATCCAGTAGAACATCTCTGTATCTGGTCCGCAAGGCCCTGATTCACCTACCGGTCCCCACCAGTTGTCTTCTTTACCCAGAAAAGCTATTCTTTCTTCAGGAACCCCCAAACTTTTCCAGATGTCCGCTGATTCATTATCTTTCGGAGCATTTTCATCTCCGACAAAACAGGTTACGGCCAGATGATCTAAAGGCAAAGCTAATTCCTTAGTGAGGAATTCAAAGCTCCATTGGATTGCTTCCTGCTTGAAATAATCACCTAAAGACCAGTTACCCAGCATTTCAAAAAAAGTAGTATGCGTCGTGTCGCCGACTTCATCGATGTCTTGTGTCCTTAAACATTTCTGGAAATTAGCTAACCTCTGCCCTTTAGGATGTTTTTGGCCGATAAGATAAGGCACCAAGGGGTGCATGCCCGCATTGGTGAACAAGACAGTGGGATCTTCTGCTGGTATCAATGGCGCTGAAGGGATGATGATATGATCCTTGCTTTTGAAGAAATTCAAATATTTCTGTTTCAGTTCTTTAGCTTTCATTAAAATTATGGTTGTAATGAGATATATTTAATGTTTTTGGTAAAAATAAACAGGTAACCTCATTCCACAACATTGACCCCTTTCAAGAATAATATTTTTCTTACAGAATTATCAATTTGTTCTTCTGAAATCCGCTCATTTTTCACCGCTTTCTCGATCGCCCTGATCATGCGGTAGATACGCGTCGGACTGCGGTCAAAGCTGAGCAGAACATCATTGCCCGCTTGCACCAACTGCACAAACATCTCGTTAACATTGGAAGGATCATAATTTTCCGCCAGGCCTAGCATGTTGATTTCGTCTGTAATCCTAAAACCAGAAAAGTCGTTTAGGCTGCCTACCACCTCGGGAGAAACCACGGAAGGTACGCCTTTTGAATCAAGCGCGCCATTAACAATTACATGGTTTATCATTATCCCCTCCACCCCCACAGCCATCGCTCCTTGGAATGGTTTCAGGTCATCAACGCTAATCGTAGCTCCGGCAATATCTTTGTGAGTATCTTCTCCCACTAAGGTCCCTCCAGGATAATGTTTAGCCACCGCCATGATTCCGGAATCATGCAACCCTTCGATGAATTTCTGACCTTTGAGAGAAATTTCTTCCAAAGTTCCAGGGAAAGAACGACAATTAAGGATTTTGTCTTCCAAATCTAAGACAGGAGCGAAATTCATGTTAAATCCTAAACGTTTTAGAACCAGCCCTGCTTCTTGGCCAAAAGTGAAAGCTTCTTCCGGTGTAGAGATATCCTTAAATTTAGGGAAATTTTGAAAATTCTCAAAAGGATTAAGGCAGCCTTCCATGTCTGCAGCCACGAAGAAAGGCACGATTGCTCCTTCTTGATAATTATTTATCTTTTTTTCATACATTTCTGGAGACTTCTGACCATTGAAAAAAACTCCGCCGATGAACATATTCTTAAAAACTTCAGCGTTTTCATCGACACCAAAGATAATCACCATCTGTGCTAACTTTTGTTCCAAGGTTAACGAGCTGAGATTAAGCGTATTAGTAGCCAGATCATAATCAATATTGTGCGGGTATTCCTTCTTTAGTGGATCCTTACCCTGCATGTTCAGCAATAACAATACGGCGATTATTATCAATAGAATTTTTGTCAGGTTGTAACCTTTATTTAGCCTTAACATCATATCCCTCTTGACGGCAAGTATTCAACATCTTTTTGTTTACCAAGAAATATCTTGAGGAGTTCTCTGCAACAAAACACTTCTCATCATAAGTATCACTAACTATCTCACTGCAATCATACATCTTCACTAGTTCAACACAACAATGCTTAGCTGAAAGAACATTGCTTTCTCCTTCATTAAAGAAAGTGCATCTGGCTTCAGAATTATCGATATTTTGCACGATATTACCAGTCACGGTGGGATTTATCAAATTAACACCTAAGAAGATTATCACTATGACCAAAGATAGGTTTATCCAGTCAGCTGCCCTCATGTAATCCTAGAATATTTCAGTGATTTAATAATCTTGCGCTGCAACTTTTCCCAATAAAGCAAATCTCTCAGTCTTAGTAATCTTAACTCTTAAGGTTTGACCTATCTTAAAATCGCCTTCGACAATAACTGGTTTGTAATATTCGTTGCGGCCTGACCATTGGTTTTCATCACTTCCCTTTTCATCGATGATTATTTCTCCTTCCCAACCTTGCCAACGCTCATTTCTCAAGGCAGAAACATTCTGAAAAATCTCAGTTAGGACTTTAGCTCTCCTCTTGATCTCTTCAATCGGCACTTGTTCCATCTTAGCGGCGGGCGTATCTGGTCTGGACCAGAAGCGGGAGATATTACAGACATCGGGTGTAGTTTCTCTTACCAGCTGTAAAGTGTCCCAGTACTGATCTTCAGTTTCTCCTGGGAAACCAACAATGATATCGGTAGCTATCGTAATGTTAGGGATAGCTTCCTGCAACTTTTTGATCAAAGCGCGATATTCAACAGCAGTATTACCGCGGTCCATCTTGTTAAGAACTTCATCGTTTCCGGCCTGTGCGGGTATATGCAAGAACTTGAATATCTTCTCATTCTGCATCATTGGAATTAATCCATCAATAAGTTTTTTCAGATGAACGGGATTGCCCCTGCCCACCCTGATCATGAATTTACCGGGTATCTTCACTAATTTCTCTAATAATTCGACGATATTGGTTCTCAGGTCAAACCCATAACAGAAATTGTCTTGTGAAGTTAACCAAATTTCTTTAACCCCTTCTTCGACTGCTTTTTTAGCTACAGCAGCAATTTCTTCAACGGGATAAGAAATAAGATTACCACGAGCATGTTTCGTCTTGCAGAAAGTGCAGATACTTAAACAGCCTCGGCTAAGAGGGATTATTTCCACCACAGGATTTTTCCTAATTTTTGGTAAATCCAAAGGCGGCATCTCCCCTTCTTCTAAAGCATGGACGATGTTATCATGTAAAGCCTCTTCTACTACCCCCACCACATTTTGGATCTGTTTTGTTCCGACCAAGGAATAAGCCTTAAGGCGATCTTTTTCAGTCTGAGCTATACATCCTGCGACGATAATGATTTTATAAGGATTATTTTTCCTCATCTCTTCCAATTCATAAAAAAATTTATCTTCAGTCCTTCCTTTAACCGTGCAAGTATTGATGATCACCACATCAGCTTCTTCCAAAGAATCAACCAGATTAAATTTAGCCACTTTAAGCAATCCTGCCATCTGCTCAGAATCAGCGATATTGGTTGAACAACCGTGAGTGATGAAATAAATGTTAGTCATAAAACTTCTCCCAGCACAGACGCTTTAAAAAACTTATGAGTGAATTTAAGCTACATATTGTCTTGCAATAGCTAAAAGATTAGCTTTGTCTTTATTTTTGGCAAATTCAAAATCAGTTGCTCCATCTTCTAAAACAGCAGTTCCTAAGTCAATTATTTTTATCCTGCTCGGATCATCTGAAACAATTAAGTTCCTGGGAAATATTTCTAAATTTGCCACGCCTCGCAGATGGAGTTCACCAACAGTTTCAACCACACCATTGTATAATTCTGGCGAAATTTTCCCACCTCTAACACGTAAATCTCGACCCCCCATAAATTCCTTAAGAATTCCGAAATAACCGCCACGACCTGTAAATACTTCATATAATCTAGTCACTCCTTCCAGACCGCAAGCCCTATTCAGGGCTTCTTCCTCCGCTTTCAGGTGATTTTTATATTGCCATTGATGTGGATGAGCTACCTTGAAGACAAAATCTTGTCCGCTTTTACTAACTTGATAAACTGCTCTCTCGGTCCCATGATAAGCTAGATCATTTTTAAAATGGTAACCGACTGAAATAAGATCAACTAACTTCTGTCCAGATATTTTATTGATATTGGCCATATCTTAACTTTAGAACAGATCATTTAAAAATTTTACGACAAGATAATCAGAATCCTAACCTTTTCAGGATAACATTCTTGTCAAATTCTTCTAGATCATCATAGGATTGCCCGACTCCTAAAAATAGGATCGGCTTATTGATGGTGTAAGATATAGATAATGGAGCACCACCTTTCTCATCGACATCTGCTTTGGTCAAGATCACACCATCCATCTCCACCAGATCATTAAACTTCTGGGCTTGCTCAATGCAATCATTACCTGTTATCGATTCACCTACAAAAATTTTCAGATGCGGTTTGGTGACACGGATAATCTTTTCTAATTCAGCCATCAAGTTAGTATTGGAATGCAATCTTCCGGCAGTATCGATAAGCACCACATCAACTTTATTTTTTTCCGCATACTTAATAGCATCATAGGCTACCGCAGCCGCATCGGAACCATAATCATGCTTGATGATCTTCACACCAAGGTTGTTAGCGTGTTCTTCTAACTGCTGGATTGCTGCCGCCCGAAAAGTATCACAGGCTGCCAAGACGACAGACTTGTTATTTTTCTGAAAATAATTAGTTAATTTGGCGATGGAAGTTGTCTTCCCCGCTCCGTTGATGCCAAAGAAGGCTATAATCAAAGGTTGATGTTCCACAGCTTTCTGCAATAAGTCAATTTTATCATAAGTAAGAATTTCATCTAAAGAGTTTTTCAAAGTCTCTTCTATTTTTCCTAGAACATCACGTGGTAATGGTTTATCAACTAATTCTTCTTTGAGGTCTTCCTTGATCTTCTCAATGACTTCTACTGAAACGTTGTTTTCCAATAAGATCAATTCCAGATCCCAGAACAGGTCTTCAAACTTACTTTCAGAGATTGTTTTTGTGGTTAATTTTTCTTTGACTTTGCTAAAGAAACCTCTGCTTTCTTTTGCTTCTTCTAGTTCAGGTTCATCTGCACCCACTTTAACTTCTTTTTCTTTCTCAGGTTCTGCCACAACTGCTTCTTCAGCAGGCGCAGTCTTTTCTTTCCCTAGTCCCAGTGACTTTTTTAATTTACCAAATAACCCCGATTTCTTTTCTTCGACTATTTCAGATTCTTTTTGATCATCTATTTCTTCAATATTTTTAGGGGTAAGTTCTTTAGTTTCATCTTCAACTTTAAGAACTTCAAGATTATCCTCAACATCTTCTTTATCATCTTCTGCTTTATCATCTGCTTCATCAACAATTTTCTCAGCGAAAGGAACTTTTTTCTCTTTCTTTTTTAATTCCTCTTCCTGAACTTTCTGTACTAATTCTTCAGTTGAAGGAACATCTTTCCTGCTGGCCTGAAACTCTTTTTCCTTCTCTGTTTCAGCAGCAAATTTTTCTTTAGTCTGCTTGACAAAATCTTCTACGGAAGGTGATTTTACTTCTCCTAAATTATCTGGGGATTTTTCCTCGATAGAAAATTTATCTTTTGTTTCCTTGACTAAATCTTCAGCAGTCTTGGTTATGTCATGTTCAATAATTCCCGTTCCTAATTTTCGTCTAAACAACTCTTCAACTATTGGAATCTCCTTGATCCCTTCACTTTCACTCATGTGAGCATAATTTCCCAATAGATGGATCTCGGCCTTATCTTTAAATTTTTCAAGATAGAATTTTCTGATCTCATCCTTAATCCAAGGATCTTTCATGCCAAAGATGAAAGCGATTTCTTTAACATTTTTTTTTATCTTTTTAACATCTAAATCCTGCTGCTGATACGCTCGAAAAATTTCTAATTCTTCTGCATTTAATTTATCACTTATGCTTTGAAAATATTCTCCCGCTGGTTTTGAACCCACTGGAGCAATCAAGATCAATCTATCAATCTTGTGATTCTCAGCCAGTTTTAAAGACAATAAACCACCCATGCTATGGCCAATGAGACTTAATTTCTGATCTTTAAATGAATTAATTTTTTCTTCAGCAAATTCATACCATTCAGAAAAATTAGGTTTTTTGGTATTTGGTTGATTGAATGATCTTGCATCATGGCCATGCTCGATTAAAAATTCTTTGACAGCAGGGATAAAACCGGATTCAGCATTATCCTCCCAACCGTGAAAGATTAATACTGCTGGCTTTTTTTCTTCTTTCTCTTCAGAAATTTCTTCCTTTGCTTCCTCAACAGCTTCCTCTTTTTTTACCTCAACTTCCTTTTCCTCTGTTTCCTCATCTTCCTTTTCTTGTTCTTCTGCTTCAGCTGTTTCCTTAACTTCCTCGATCGCTTCTTCTTTAACTTCTTCAAAAGTTTCTTCCTTCTCTACTGGATTCTCCGCGATAACTTTCTCAACTTCTTCTTGCGGAACTTCTTCTACTTTTTTAGAAAAAATTGATAAAGCGCCTTTCAGCTTGTCTTTAAGTTTCCCAAACATTTTTATTGTTGCGCTGCCTCAACTTCTTCATATATTTTCATGGCCTGTCGCTGCAGCTCCAGCAAAATTTCTTCAGCTTCGGTTATTCTCTTAGTAACCTCTCGCGTATGCTCTTCCAACAATTTAATAACTTCTTCAACAGTTCTTTCCACCGTTGTGTTAGCACCAACATTAACGATCAATTTCTGATTATCCAATAACTTTGATTTTATGAAAATCCCATTAGCTACTGGCGCTAATATCTCCTGATCAACTGCAGTTTTACCGATTTCCGCTACTGCCTGTTTAGAAATATCTAATTCCTGATTCTGCTGGTTTAGCATCTCTACATGTTCAGAAATCTGCCCAATCTGTTGCTGCAGTTCTTGGAACTGCCCGTACTTTTCCTGCCAATTTTCTTCTGTCATCTGAAAACTTATAATTTCCGCAAAAGCTGCTCTAAAAATTCAACATAAAGAGCTTTTGTCTTGATGAAAGGGATATCATTCTCAGTTGTCCTCGAGATAGTGCTTAGCACCGGAGAATTGACAAATTCAATCTTTTCTTCCTTGATCTCAGCTAATTCCCTTTCTACTAACGCTTTCAGAACCGCCATATCTTCTTTGTTTAATGCCATAATAAGCTATTATTAAACCTATTTTATAAGGTTTTCTTTTTTTGTTCCAGTCTAAATAGAGAAAACCTATCCTTCTTTCTCATAAAATTCCATCTCCTGCGTCTGTTCATCAACATTATGCTTTTTCAACCATCTCTCCCTAACATCTGCGGGCATCCTATCAATCGTTCCTTTACCGGAAATTCCTACACCGGGGGTTTTCTTACAGTAATCAAGAGCAGAAAATTCCTTATTGGAATTTACCAATTCATGCCATCTAGGAAAATCAATCCAGGTTTTCCATTCATTGTCAATCTTGAATTTTTTCTGGGTAAATAACACTACTCGGGAAGGGATATGTTCGCTCATCAATTCGTAATCCGGCAGGAATTCCGCTAATCTTTGAGAGAACTTCACCACTTCCTCGTGCAACGGCATGTTTTCCCGTTTCAGTCTTTCTCGAGATTCACCGACAAACATGTAAGCCTTCACTTCGATAAAATCCGGATCGCCTTTCATGATCATTTCTGCCCATTGCTCCAAATGCAGATCATTGATGCCCTTGATTAAGGTAACCCTGATACAGGTTCTCTCTTTTTTCTCTTTAAGATATTGTAATGATTGCAATAATCGTTCATAATAATCAGGGAATAAAGGTTTGTCCACTTCTTTGAGTATCTCTTTATTTGGCGCATCTAAGCTGATATATAGTTGTGTGATTGGTTTGAGACTTTTTATCTGTTCTGGGTATTGCGCATTTGTTACTAAAAAAGTGGATATTCCATCTCGGTTGAACTTTTCTAACAATTCATTTATCCGCGGATAGATAATCGGTTCTCCTGTTAATGATAAAGCGACATGCTTAACTGTTTTAGAAGCTTGATAAGAAGCTTGATTGGCTTTCTGAGAATGATTAAAGCCAATTAACAATTGATGATGCGCATCTAAACTGCCTTTAAGGATAAACTCTGGTTCGTCAACCCCCCATTGCCATTCCTTGCTCACTGGAGCTTTGTAGCCGCGCCAGCAGAAAGTACAACGATTAGCACAGCTTATCGAAGTTGTCATCTGCATACACTGGTTGGACATGATTCCATAGAATTTAAGTTTATAGCAGCCACCTTCACCTTTTATCATCGTCTTGGTCCAGCCACAGGTCTTGACTGCACTATGGCTGCCGATAATCCGATATTGTTGCTTCTCTAATTCAGCGATCGCTTCCTTTGTTAGCATATTTATCTTAGAAGTCAGGTTTTTTATAAAGTTTATCGATAGCTTTTCTTTATCCCAGAAGTCTTTCCCAGAAGTCTTAGTTTACGCTGACATTTCGGAAAAGGACTACTTCTTAGACAAAGCTACCATAGTTAGAAAAATTATGAAATTTCGCTTTTTGCACATAAACACAGTAAAACACGTAATATTGTTGCGTTTAATAGACGTTAGTTTCAATTTTGTTTAAGTTCTTAAAAATAATGGGGGGATTCTAGTCCTTCGGACAGTTACGCTTTACTTCGTAAAGAAATTTAATATTTCTGATAGGGGAGTTCCTAAAAAAAAAATTAAAAACAAATGAGGAGGGACTGGTGCTTTGCACTTATTACCTTTTACTGTTACCTTGCATTATCAACAATTTCTTTCACATCTCTTTCTACTTCTTCAGCTTCTTTTTTGCTTATTTCAGGAAAGAACTCCGAAATCATAGTAGGTTTCATACCCACAATCTTAACCAGTCCAACTTCTTCCAGAACATTAATCTTACAGGGCATACAAAGAGAAATCAATCTGTTCTTATTGAGAAAGTTATTAGCATATTTTCCAGAGCAAATTTCAATAATCTTTAATGGCTTATGCTCAAATCCTTTAGCTGCCAATCTCTCTTTTATATCATAGATTTGGAATATGCTCCAACCTTTCTGTTCTACTGCTTTAAGTACAGAAACAACTGCATCATCAAAGCTTTTATCTGTTTCAATTATGTACGCAAAATCTTCAACATTCATTGTTTATCACCTTTCCTAAATACGCTAAATAAGAATATTTGACTAGCTCCCCACGGAGTTATATGTTCTTCTTCAAAACTTTTAATGTGTTCAAAACCAGTAAACAATGTTTTCATAGAATCTTCGGAATACTGCCTTACATCCAATCCACTACATCTTTTTGGGCCATTAACGGAAAATGTTGAAACAATAACATAACCTTTAGGTTTCAAGTGTGTTCTTACTAATTCTTTATACCTTCTAATACCCTCTTCTTCTGTTAAAAAATGCAGAACAGCCCTATCATGCCAAAGATCATAATTGTCATTTGTTTCAAACTCCCTTAAATCAGACACTATCCATTTAACATTATTTGCTTTATCCCCTAATCTTTTTTTTGATTCATTTAACGCATTTGAAGAAACATCCAATGCGGTTATATTTCTGAAACCAAGAGCAAGAAGATTATCTGCAAGCTTTGAAGTTCCTGCACCGACATCAATAATTTTAGCATTTCTTTCTATTCCTATCTCAGACATTAGATCAAGTGACGTTTCAGGTTTTTCCTGAAGCCAACTCACTTCATTTGATTTTTTTGTTTGATAAATATTCTCCCAATGTTCTTTTGCATCATATCTCATTTTCTTATCTTATTTCCTTTTTCATGGTTTCAAATTCCTTCTTTGTGATTTCTCCTTTGGCAAATCTCTTTTTCAATATCTCCAAAGCAGAGCCACCAATTGTTGCTTGTCCTGCAACTTTTTTGTAAAGCCAAATTATGAGTAAAATCAAAGCTACGAGTAAAGCAATCCAAAATAACATTCCTACAACACTCCACAACCACCATGAACCAGTTCCCATTGAGCCACTCATCATATTTGTTCCCATCATGTTTATCATTCCTCCCGAACCCACCATATTCATCATGCCTCCGCCCATCATTTCACCGACATCTTCGTTACAATAAAACCGTTTAGCCATCTGAATGTGCATTTGTTTTAAACTATCAGAATCTTCACCGCCCATCATTTGATCCATCATTTCATGGGCTTCACCAGGGTGCATTTGTTCCATATAATAATCACCAATAGATTCAAGCTGTTCGTCGGTGAGTTTATCGCAACTAATACCTGAATCTATAAGCTGTTTTGTTTCAGCAAAATTATGTTCATGTGCAGATACCAGACTTACACTCAATAGCAACATACTGAAAATCACAATTAGGGATATTTTTTTCATTCTAACACCTCATAATTTTGAACAATTTTTCCATTTTTCTTTAATTCAGAAGAAAAGCTTGCTTTTCTGTGCGCCAAAAAACCTCGTTTTTTGAGCGTTTCAGCCAAAACTTCTCTTATTATATCAAATGCCTTGATGATTTTCGGATTTGTAAGTTTGTAATAGATATTCTTGCCTTTCCTGTCTGATGTAACAATTCCTTTGGATTTCATAATTGATAAATGCTGGGAAATATTGGCTTGACTTAGTTTTGTCTTTTCTATTAATTCTGTTACTGATAATTCCTTATCTCTCAATAAATTCAATATTTCTAACCTTGTTGGATTTGAAAAAACTTTACACATTTCAGCATGGATTTTATATAATTCTTTCATATTATTGTATTAGAATAATCTAATGGTTAAATACTTTTTGGTAACTAAACGGAAATGCCATAACTAGACCATAGAACGACGAACCCCACAAATTCTCACTTCGCCCCATCACTATTCGATAACGAAATTTTAGCTTCTTAGACAAAGCCCGATAGTTTCAATATAATCCTAATTTCTTAACCAACTCATCCAGATTTTCTACTCGCAGTCGTGGCTCAGCATGGACAGGATTTAATCCCCGATCGACATGCACATCATAGACTCCCGCATTTATACCAGCATGAATATCTGATGTTGAATCACCAGCATAGAAAGATTTTTCTTTTTTAGCACCCAACAATTCCAGACAGGTCTCGATGCCTTTAGGATTTGGTTTGTAAGGCAGACCCTCGCGAGGATTAGCGATAACTACAGCATCAAAATACTCTTCACCGATCAAAGCAATTTCTGGATAGGCGATAGCGCTGGGAGCATGGGTAACTATCCCCATCTTCAGACCTAAGCTTTTTATCAGATCAAGATTCCTTCTCACATCATTATAAACAAAACTGGCTCTAGCCCTTTCTGGACCTAAATCATATTTATTGACAACGTTAAAAAATCCCTCTTTATTCAGACCATAATTAGGAAAATCAGCAGTCCCAAACCACATTTTATATGCATCTTCTTCTGAGACATCATTAATAGTAAAACCTAACTGCCGTAAAGTTTTTTCCACGATAGTCAAAGCATAATCCTTCCTTGTCCCTACTAATGTCCCATCAAGATCAAACAAGGCTGTATTAAAAAACAATCTGCCATTCATCATCTCTTCAAAATTAAGGCAATATTTAAAATAGATGAAATTATTTCAGTGCTTATGGCAAATTTAACCGCTAATCAAAGACCAGAGTACTTTGAAGCTATCCTCCAGCTAAGAGACTGTAATCAGGAAGTTACGGACTTTGTTGAAGAAGAGATCCCTCGGTTAAAACTAACTATGGCAAAATTTGTTAAAATTAAAAATGGTTTTGATTACTACCTTTCTGATAACAACCTCACTAAAAAACTAGGAAAAAAATTGCAGGAAAAATTTGGGGGAGAATACCTCATCACCGCTTCGCTACACACCAAAAAGCAGGGCAAGGAACTTTTCCGGTTAACCATCTTGTTCCGTCAAGCAAAATTTCAGAAGGGAGATAAAGTAAATTATCAGGGTGAGACCTATGAAGTTAAAAGCATGGGAAAAGAGATTATACTACAAAATGATAAGGCGGGTAAAAAAGTAAGAGTAAAATACAAAGACATGAACCAGATCAAGTCCTAAGCAGTCTTTTTAACCTTCCAATCTCCTTCTCCATGGCCCGTTCGCCTCTTTTGACAAATTTTTCCGCCTGATCAAAATTAGACCAATCAGTTTTTAGAAATTTAGGGGTTATCTTAATTTCTGCACCGGAATTGTTTAATCGTTCTTTAGCCAGATTGTTCTGGATAATCTCCGTTGTTAAAGACATCACTTTAGTAATTGGTAATTGTTCGCGTCCTGCCAATATTTTGATAACTCTTGCCGGATAAAGGAGCTTATCAAAAATCCAGGTCAGCAGTTTTCTGATCATTCTGGGCCATTTCAAGGGAAATAAAAAATCCTTCAGAAAACCCAGCTCATCTACAATAAATTTTTTTTTCAGATCTTGGTAAAGTTTTCTTTCCTTAACTATTGGACCAGCCGTTATTTTTTCCGCGTAGAAAAGATCAACAGCAATGACTACATCTGCTCCCATTTTTCGCACGATGTCAAATGGTGTCGGGATGCTGACAGCTCCATCGATAAATTCGTCGCCATCGATTATTTGTGGTGAGAAAACACCGGGGATGGAAATTGAAGCCCGGACAGCAGAAGCCACATCACCACGTGAGAAGATTACAGGTTCCATCTTGCTAAGGTTGTAAGCAACAACGGAAAGAGGAATATCCAACTCTCCAAAACTTTTATTACTGAGCAGATAGCGGATCTGGCTTTCAACTATCTTCCCTCTAACCAGACCACGCTTAGGAACAGCAAAGTCAACTACTTCCTGCCAGTTTGTTTTCTTGAAATGTTCTTCAATCTCCTGCGGTTTCTTGCCCGCCGCATAAGCTGCGCCAGCGATCGCACCTGCTGAAGTACCAGCGATGTAATCCGGCTTAAGGCCATGCTTCTCTAAAACTTTTAAGACTCCCAGATGGGCAAACCCCTTGGCTCCTCCGCCACCTAAAGCCAAGCCTAATTTCAACCTCTTTTTTTTCTGCTTTTTATTTGCGATAAGAGAAGAATGATTTTGAAGTTTATAATGTTTTTCAGACATTAAAGTTAAGCGTATCATCTGCCGTAAGTTTTATAACCATTTCAATTCTTCATAGATAGATGAAAAAGAGTTGGTCCTTATTCCTATTATTTATTATGGTGATCAGCACGTTAGCTCTAGCGCAGAGTGATTACTATTCGCTGAAACTTCTCGCAGTGCAGGAAGAAAATGGGACTTATCGCGGCACTGATGCTGATCTGCAATTAGAAGTTAGAGACGGCACAGGCAGAGTTTTTCTGGACACTTTTCCTTTAACTAAAATGGACACGCAAATCTCCACCCGCTACGCTAAGGAAGTTGCCTGTAACCATTTTGATCTCGATTGTGAAAGATATGACTTTATTTACACCATCCAAGCTTCTACCAGCATCATCGGCGGTCCTTCGGCGGGAGCAGCCATTGCCGCCTTAACTTCAGTCGCCTTGCTTAACCTTGACTATGAAAAAAACATCGCTATCACCGGCACGATCAATTCCGGCGGCATCATCGGACCAGTAGGCGGGGTTAAAGAGAAACTGGAAGCAGCTTCAGCTGTCGGTTTAGATAAAGTGATGATTGCTAAGGGAACAGCTCTGCAGAGCGATAGCAATTCCGATAATCTTGAAGGGCTAGGAAATTCCACAACTAACAAAATCAACCTGATTGATTATGGTAAAAATAACCTCAGTCTAGAAGTTGTCGAGGTGATGGATCTCGACGACGCTGTTTTCCAATTGACTGGCAAGAGGTTCACAACAGAGAACATTACTATTAGTGAGAATGAAGATTATCTCCGGATAATGCAGGACGTAGCCGGCAAACTTTGTCAAAGGGCGGCCGAACTTAACCAAGAAATAACTGATGAAGGTATCAAGCTAAATTCTTCCCAGAAAGAACCGATTCTAAGCAAAATCAGCAGCGCTAAGAATTCGACAGCTCTGCAAGACTACTATTCGGCAGCTTCTTATTGCCTTTCCGCAAATATTTTACTGAAGCAAACTTTCTATGAAGAAAACAAAGCCTCAATAAACAGCATCAATGTTTCATTCCATCAATTAGAGAAAAAAATCAAGGGACTAAAAGAGAAACTTTCTGAAGAAAAGATAACAACAATTTCAGATCTGCAGACTTCCGCTATCGTCAAAGAGAGACTTAACGATGCTCAGCAGCAAATTAGAACATATAAAGATGGTGATCTTACTCTTGATCAACAATATTATCTCCTAGCTTACGCTGAGGAAAGATATAATACTGCCTTAGTATGGCTGGCTTTTTTCGCCATGGACGGCAAAAAGTTGGAGTTTAATCAGGAATTGCTCGCTCGTTCCTGTGAGCAAAAAATCAGGGAAAGCGAAGAGCGGGCTGAGTATGCTAATTTAGCTCTCGGAGATTATGGGATTGCCGCCATCAAGGAAAAGATTGCCAGCGCAAAATCTGCGCAAAATCAGGAAGAATATGAACTTTGCTTGATTAAGGCGGCTCAAGCTAAAGCTGATGCCAGCGCCATCATGAGTTCAATTGGCTTAAGTGATGAAACTCTGCCAGATTACATCGACGCTAAATCTAAGGCAGTGCGCAACATCATCCAAAAAAACAGTCAGGAGGGGATGTTTCCTATCCTGGGTTATTCGTATTATGAGTATGCTCAGTCATTAAGAGAAGATCAAGAACAAAAATATACTGTTTTAGTCTATCTGGAATATGCTCTGGAGATGAGCGAACTAAGCATTTATTTCCCTGAAAAAAAACAGGATCTTTTCAACCGTGAAATAACCATCAGCAAAGATTTCTCACTACTAGCAGAAGGATTTATCATTGGGATCATCGTCACTTTACTCTTCTTCTATCTTGGCAAAAAGAAAAAAAACTGAGAATAACCTACTGGTTGTCACTGCCAAGTAAAAAACAAACAAAACATTTATAAAGTACAGTTCTAACTAAATAACAAAAAGAGGAGAAATTAACCTCTATAAATTAACGAAAATGACTAACAAACTTAAGAATGGAATTGCCGCTTTAACAGCGTTAGCTGGAGCTTATCTTGGCGGTTGCGGCCATTTTCAACCTAAGGATTTAGGTAATGACCAATATGGGCAGGTCATACGCTATGTTGAAGATCCTCGTGAAGGTAGATGCAGCGCTACTTATGAAGCTGATAAACCAGTAATCAGATGTAATCCGGAATGGTTAGGAAAATTACCTTACGATTTTCAAAAATTCGCTGTAGGACACGAGCTAGGACACCTTGTTTACGACCATCCGCATAATGAAAGTATCCCCGTAATTGAAGCTGAAAAAGAGGCAGATACTTATGCCCTCAGGGAACTAGATCGTGAAGGGCTAGATATTGACGAGATCATTAAAGAATTTGCGCTTAGATATAGATATGATCGTGAGAGGATCCAGAATCTTAACACCTATAGAGACCGATCAAAAAAAAGATAAGGCTCCTTGATTATTAGTTTAAAGTGTTATATGAATCATATTAAAAAGCGGTAATTTCTCAAGAAAAAAAGGAATATAAACCCCTTGCAAACCCTAAGGCTTGCTCGGGGAAAAAGAGGTGATAGATGTTTACTACTCGTAAATAGCCACTTATATATAAATCTTTCGGAACAATTAGCATTTTAAAGTAGTAAATCCTCATTTAAGCTCAAATCTTCACCCAAAAGGTTTTAAAAGAGCAAAAGCCTTCTGGAGAAGATGAGGAATAAGTTAGCTTTATTTTTACTATTTATTTTAATCTTAGCTTTAAGTTCGCAGGCCGTCACTTTAAAAGGAACCATTTATAATTCCAACTTAAATGTGGAAAAAGATGTCCTAATCCAGATCGATACCACCCCTGCGCAAAAATTTCTGGCCAAAGATGGTATTTACACTTTTGAAATTCCTCCGGGAAGCTATACGCTTACTGCCAACAAAGGTTTTAATGAGATCAATGAAAAAGTGGAAATAAAAACTGACGGAACTTTCATCTATGACTTATTTCTTCTCCCTGGTTTCAGTGAAGAGAATGATCTCCTGAAAGACACGGAAGGCGATGTTGTTGATTTAGATGACAAGCCTAAATATTCTTGGTGGCGTTACGCCTTAGCAGTTTTGATTATCCTAGTTTTACTCTGGAGATTCTGGCTCAAGCGCAAGAAATACGGCCCTTTAAGAAAATTCAGGAGACAAGCTAAGACCGAACAAAAGAAAACGCTGGAAGACCATAAGCAAGATCTCGCTAACGAACCAGGTTACATCGATAAGGCCTTAGAGATTATAAAGAAACATGACGGAAGAATTAGTCAGAAAGAATTAAGGCAAGAATTACTGCCGTTATCAGAAGCCAAAATCAGCTTGATTGTAACTGAGCTGGAACATAAGGGGAAAGTAGAAAAGATCAAGAAAGGCCGCGGTAATGTCATTATTGTGAAATATTAGTCTAAAGCTTTTTAAAAAGCTATTTTTTTTAATATTCATGGCTGAAAATGAAGACATCTTAGGATTATATTTGAAAGGTCTAGCGAAGTCATCTCTTCTTACAGTAGAAAAAGAAGCCGAGATGAGTCAAGAAATAAGAAGCATTCAAGAAAGATTATTTTACAAAGTATGGGTTTTAAAACCCCAGGCAATTATTGACACTCTACTGGGGAGATTAAGCACCGCTGATTCTGACCAAGCTTACCAGTTTTATTCCGAAAACAATAAATGGTGGAAATTATATAATTTAAATCTAGAAAGAAGTAAAAATGTTTACTTAAAAGATGACTTAAAAAGATGGGAAGAGGTAAAGAAAGAATTTGCTGAAGCTAATGTTAAATTAGTTATGAAGATTGCTTATGGCTATCACCCTAACCGTTTGCCACTAGAAGAATTGATTGCTGAAGGAAACATCGGCTTGGTTAAAGCTATAGACCGTTACGATTCTAACAGAGGCAGGTTTGCTACTTTTGCCTCAAATTGGATCAAGCAGGCGATAAGGAATTCTTTGATCAAGGAAAAATATAAGGGGATTAAAACCAATGATAAAGATGAAAGGTTATTATGGAAAATTATAAGAGAAGAAAAAAAATACTACCAAGAGCAGGGAAAACTTCCAACTGCTGAAGAACTAGTCGAAATCTTAGACATTGATTATGAGAAATACCTTGCGATAAGAAAATTTAGGGAATTTCATCATAGCTCATTAGACATGCCAAATCCGACTACCAACCAGTCAGAATCAGATCACTTAAGAGATATCGATCCAAATAACAACCAATATAAGAGGGTTGTTTTATGTGAATTAGTTAAAAAATTGTTGAGCCTGGCTAAGCATAATGGTGATGATAAAACGAAAGGTGAGCGCAATTTTGCTATCTTCAAAGAGAGGGTTGGCTATAATGACGATGGTACAATTACAGCACCAAAAACTTTGGAAGAGATTGGGAATACCTATGGTTTATCCAAAGAAAGAATCCGACGGATCTACCAGGCAGAACTTAGAATATTATCATCTGCTCCAGAAACAAGAAATCTGCATCGGGAATTTCTTGAACTGCTGAGTCAAGAATGATGATTTTAGTGCATCTCCATAATAATCTTTTTAAATATAACCCCATTCTCTATACCCAATGAAGTATCCAAATTATGACCACAGTCTTGAACCGGAGATTCTCGCCTATTGGCAGAAGAACAAGATCGTTGAAAAATTAAGAGAAAAAAATAATCAAGGAAAGAAATTCTACTTCTTGGATGGCCCGCCTTACACTTCTGGAAAATTTCATCTTGGTCACGCCTGGAACTATGCCCTGAAAGATATTTGTCTAAGATACAAGCGGATGCACGGGTTCAAGGTCTGGGACAGAAACGGCTTTGATGTACATGGTTTGCCGACCGAACATAAAGTTATGGCTAAATATAATCTGGAGACCAAAGAGGATATCCAAAAATTTGGTGTAGATAAATTTGTCGATGAATGTCAGAAGTTCTGTTTAGAGATGGCCGAAGTCATGACCAAAGATCTGATCAGGATGGGTGTTACCCTAGATGTTTCCAATCCTTACATGGCCTTGCAGGAAGAATACATCGAAGGAGAGTGGGATCTGATTAAGACTGCTTTCAACAAGAAAAAATTGTACTATGGCGAGAAAGTTCTTACTTGGTGCCAGCATTGTGAAACCGCAGTGGCTAAACATGAATGTGAATACAAGAATGTTAATGATAATTCAATCTTTGTCAAATTTCCTATCAAAGGAAAAAATCAAGAATATTTGGTCATCTGGACTACTACTCCTTGGACAATCCCTTTCAACTTAGCCGTGATGGTCAATCCTGAACTGGATTATGTCAAAGTGGAAGTGGAAGGCGAAAAATGGATTTTAGCTAAGGCTTTAGCAGGAGTGGTGGTAAGTGCTGTAGTGGGCAAGAAGATGCAGGTTGTGGAAGAATTCAAAGGGGAAAAATTAGAAGGTTTGCAATATGAACACCCTTTCGCTAAATACCTTCCCCAATATTCTGAGTTAAAAAAAGATCATAAGAATGTGCATACTGTCATCCTTAGCCAGGATTACGTTGATACCACTGCCGGTTCTGGTTTGGTTCATGCCGCTCCCGGTTGCGGTCCGGAAGATCAGGAAGCCTGTAAACCTTACGATATTCCTCCCTTCAATGCTTTAGCAGAGAATGGTTATTATTCTGAAGAGATGGGCAAGTTTGCTGGATTAAGAGCTAAAGTTGATGACAAAAAATTTATCCAAGCCCTTGAAGAAGCAGGAGCTTTGTTAGCTTCCACTCCGGTAGAACATGAATATCCCCATTGCTGGCGTTGTAAACAGCCCGTAGTGTTCAGGATAACCTATCAATGGTTCTTCGACGTGGAGAACATCAAGAAAGAGATCCTCAAGGAAAACAAGGATGTCCATTGGGTTCCCGACACAGCCTTAAATTCCTATGAATCATGGATCAAAAATCTTAAAGATAATTCCATTTCTCGTCAACGTTACTGGGGAACACCTATCCCCATCTGGCAATGCACCAAATGTAACGAAGTTAAAGCTGTCGGTTCGAAACAAGATATTGTGGATAATGGTGGGAAAGTTCCTCAAAACTTGCACATCCCTTGGATTGATGCGGTTAAGCTAAACTGTAAATGCGGTGAAAAAATGTCGAGGGTTCCTGATATCATCGATGTCTGGGTTGATGCCGGTACCGCCAGCTGGAACTGTTTGCATAACGATAAAAAATTGATCAAGGAATTATATCCTGCTGATTTAGTTTTAGAAGCCAGAGAGCAGACCAGATTATGGTTCAGCATGCTAAACATCTGCTCTTATCTTTACAGAGGAGAAAAATCATTTGAGAATGTTTATGTTTATGGTATGCTTAATGACATTGATGGCAAGAAGATGAGCAAATCTCTGGGCAATGTTATCTCACCTTACGAACTTATCGACAAGCATAGCGTTGATGTCTTAAGATATTACATGTGCCAAAATAACGCTGGCGAGGACATTAAATTCTCTTGGGATGAATGTAAAGTCAAGGAAAGACAACTGCAGATATTATGGAATCTTCACAAGCTGCTGATCAATCTTTGTCAAGAAAATAATCTGAACCCAAATATCATTGAATTTAAAGACGTGAAGAAACATCTCGATCTGGAAGAAAAATACATTCTTTCCCGTCTTAATAGCACAATCCAAAAAGTAACTTCCTTGCTGGAAAACTGGGAGATCGATAAAGCGATTGAACCACTGGAAGAACTATACCTGGACCTTTCCCGCACTTACATCCAGATGGTACGCGATAAAAGCGCTATCGGCTCGGAAGAAGAGAAGAAAGCTGTCATCTACACGATCAATAAAGTTCTTATGGATTTACTGATGATGTTCAACATTTTCGTGCCTTTCATCAGCGAAGCCATCTACTTAAACTTAAAAGATGAGTTCAAATTATCTGAAGAAAGCATCTCCCATCATCGCTGGCCGGTAGCCGATAAAAAACTGATTGACTTAGAGTTAGAAACCAATCTGGAAGCCGCTAAGCAAGTTATTGCCGCTGCTCTTTATGCCCGAGAGAAAATCAAGGTCGGCTTAAGATGGCCGGTGCAAGAGATTGTCGTGGAATCTGTTAACAAGGAAACAGTAAAAGCAGTGCAGGAATTATCATCTATCATCAAGAAGCAGACTAACAGTAAAAATCTGCAGGTCGTAGAAAAATTAGCTGGCGTTAAAGAAACGATCAAACCAGACTTTCAGCGTCTTAAGCAGGACTATGCTAAGTTGATGCCACAGATTGTTGCTCACCTCAGCAAGACAAAGCCGGAAGTGATCTTAGGTGAACTGGAGAAAGTGAACAAATACATGTTCAAAGTTGAAAAAACCAAAGTGGAGATCACCAGAGAAATGTTGCAGATAACGCGGGAAACACCAAAAAATTATGTTTCAGCTGAAGCAAGATCTGCCGTCGTTTACCTTAACACAGAACGTGATACCGCTCTGGAAGCTGAAGGTTACGCTCGGGAAGTTATGCGGAATGTGCAAAATCTAAGGAAACAAGCTGGATTACAGAAGACCGATTCCATCAAATTATCTGTGCAGACTAAACTAGACTTGAACAATTTCGCTGAAGACATCAAAGCTAAGGTTGGGGCGAGTAAATTAGTTCTATCAGATAAAACTGGCAAGGGAAAACATTCTGAGAGTTTCAAAGTTAAGGATCAGGAATTCAAGGTCTGGTTTGATTAGAGACTCATAGTAATCTTTATATAATTCATTTCTTTCATCTTCCTTATGCCTAAAACCAACTTAAAAGCCTGGACTATCCGCTACAATGGTTTGTTTGATTTTGACGGGTTATACCAACTGATGACTGATTGGTGCAAGAATTACGGCTACCTCTGGCGGGAAAAATTTTACAAACATAAGATCCCTTCAGCGAAAGGCGCAGAGCAAGAGATGAGCTGGATTTTAGAAAAAGAAGTCACAGAATACATAGAGTATATCTTTGACATTTATATCCATGTCTGGGAATTAAGTGAGGTGGAAGTATCTTCAGGCTTAGGCAAGAAACCATTATCTTCTGGAAGAATTGAAATTATCATCAGACCGATCCTTGGTTGGGATTGGCAGAAAAAATTTGGTGGCAGCAGATTCGCTAAGTGGTTAGGAAAAACTTACGAAAAAATATATTCCAAAGATCTAGAGAGTCACTGGGGCGACCAACTACACTATCGCGCCCTTAATTTACAGAATCTGATCAAAAAATTCTTAGACATGCAAAGCAAGAAGCATGAATATAAAGGATATCTGGGAGAAAATTGATAAATTAGTGTCAATCACTAGAGACCACCACTGGTCAATAGACCAGTGGAATAGTAAGATTTAAAAAATTATTTTATCTTATCACTTAAGAAAATGTGATTAAATTTGCAAAATCTAATCTAAATATGACCTCAAAATGGAATCAATTATTTGAAGGTGGTGGAATCCACACAGATTCAACTCCTGATTTAACAAATCTAGTCCCAATCCTAAAACAGGATAAGGTCAAAAGAATTTTAGATGCAGGATGCGGTAATGGCAGGGATTCTATTTACCTTTCCCAACAAGGGTTTGATGTTTACGCAGTGGATTCCTCAACCACAGCTATTCAAGCAGCAAAAAAAGCATCTTTAGGTGCTAGAATCAATTATCAAGTTTGTGACTTGACAGAATTGCCATTTGAAAATGAATTTTTTGATTTTGTACTAGCTGGTCATTCGATAGAATATACTGGAAGCCAGTTAGATAAAGTAATTTCTGAATTTACAAGAGTTCTGAAGAAAGGAAAGCCAATATATTTAAGAGTTTTATCAAAAAGTCACCCTTTCTACAAAAAAGAGCAAAACGAATTATATGGTAATTCTGTATTGGAATATGCAATAAGAAAAAACATTACAATAAGATATTTTTCTGAAGATGAATTAAGAAATTTATTTTCTGAGTTCAAAATAGGTAAATTGGAGCACGTTGAGCACGAACCTTCCAGAAAAACTGGAGTTCCACTAAACGAATGGATTTTATTGGGATATAAACAATAGTTATTAAAAAATTGTTATTAAAAAATTTTAATTGACACTAATAACTTCTGCCAAAATAAAACCATTTCTTAGCATCATTAACACAAGAGAAACATTTCTTGCCTTTGATGACCGGCTGCTGGAATGGAGCATTCAGAGATTTCGCCATAGTTTTTACTTTAAAATCTTCTTCACACTTGGCAGTTGTACACCATGGTACTAAGATAATCTTTCCGTCATCGATCTCCTTAACTGGATCTTCCGGATCTTCTGCAATACTGTTTTTAAGAAACTTTTCCGCTTTAACAAACATTTCCCGCTGCATCTGTTCTAAAATCTTAGGGATCTCCTCAGCTAAACCAGCTAAAGGTAAAGACTGTTTTTCACCATTATCTCTTCTCGCTACCATTACCTGCTTATTTTCTACATCTCTTGGTCCTAACTCTATCCGTAAAGGTATCCCTTGCAATTCCCATTGATTGAATTTCCAACCGGGAGAATAACCTTCACGATCATCAAGATGAACTGAAATTCCTTTTTTCAGCAATTTTTCTTGTAGATTTTTAGCTTCTTTCAACACAGTTTCTTTAGAATTATCAAACAATATCGGCACGATTACCACCTGATGCAAAGCAACTTTTGGCGGTAAGACCAATCCTTTATCATCCGAATGCATCATCACGGCCATGCCGATTGACCTAGTAGTAAGTCCCCAGGAATTCTGCCAGCCATAGCTATCCTGCTGCTCTTTATCCTTGAATTTAATATTAAAAACCTGAGAAAAATTTTGCCCCAGGTGGTGGGATGTTGCTCCTTGGATTGCTTTGCCATTAGGCATCACTGATTCTACTGATAAAGTATAATCTGCTCCGGCAAATTTCTCTTGCTCTGATTTTAGACCTTTCAAGACCGGCATCGCATAAAGTTCATTGAAAACTTTCTCATAAAAATCAAGAATCTTGTAAGTCTCTTCTTCAGCCTCTTCCTTGGTGGCAAAAACAGTATGCCCTTCCTGCCAGAGAAATTCCCGACTTCTCAGGAAAGGCGTGCAATGCTTGAATTCCCATCTAACTACATTGCACCATTGATTTAACCTTAGTGGCAGATCTTTGTAGGAACGGATCCATTTGGCGTAAGCGTCATACATGATTGTTTCTGAAGTTGGTCTTACTGCTAACCTTTCACCTAGTTCAGTATTTCCACCTCGTTCTACCCAAGCTACTTCCGCTGAGAAACCTTCCACGTGCTTCTCTTCCTTGACCAGCAAAGATTCCGGGATAAATAAAGGAAAATAAGTGTTCTTTACGCCATCATCCTTGATCAGCTTATCAAAAAAATGTTGTACTTTTTCCCAGATGTGATAAGAACCTGGTCTTAAGATATAACAACCAGAGACCGGACTGTACTCGATCAACTCTGCTTTTTGGATCACTTGGATAAACCATTCACTGAAATCTTCATGCTTGCTTACGGTAATCCCTTTGATATCCTTGTTAGCCATAGCGTATGGTAGAAGAATGGTTTTTATAAATTTACTGATTGTCTTTGTGATAAATTGCTAAGAAAACAATCTTATATTCTTCTGGTAAATAAGCATATGATAAACGAAAAGAACCCAGATAAACTTTTCTTGTTCCTTTTCTGGCATAACGCATTGGTTTGCCAATCTCAGGGTTTTCAATGATTTTCTTGATTTGTCTCTTAATTCTTAGTTGCTCATCAGAATTTTTAATTTTACTAATTAGTTTGATAAACTGGGGGATATAATCAATCCTTAGCATTTTCCAAATCTTTGAGGAACTTACCAGCAGTTGTGGAAACAAATTCACCTCGGGCATAACTCTCCCAAGCTTCCTCAGTTTTCTGAGCAAATTCTAAATCTTTTATAATATTTTCATCAAAATCCTTCACTCGTTTAAAAATTAATTGTTTTCCCGCCTTGATGATGACAAACTTTTCTCCCTCTTTATACTCTTTCCTAAAATTGCTAGGAATCACTATTTGTCCTTTAGAACTCATTTTTGTCAATTCAATTTCAGCCATAAAGTAAGATTAATCTTACATGCATATAAATTTTAGGGTAAAAAACAGTTGGAAGAATCCAAAAAGAAAAAAAAGAAAAAAAATCTTGCCCTTTTGGGGGGTTCTTACAGGGGGTGGTGTAAGAGAATTAAGGGGCAAGATCTTTAGCATAAAATAAACAAAGGACAGCCCTAGTTCTATCTGCTCTAGCTGTCCTGTTGCTGTTCTTATACAAGCTCGATGCCTAGTTCTCTGCTCAGGCTCTCAGCCCTTTTCTCAGATCTCTTCTGATCCATCTTACCTAAGATCCAAGGTGAATTTACTCCAGTGATGATGGTCATCACGGTCATCTTGCCTTTCATATCTTCGCTTACTCTGGCTCCCCAGATGACATTAGCATCATCATCCAAAGATTCAGTGACTAACTCGCCGATCCGTGATACTTCATCTAGAGTCATGTCTGGTCCACCAGTAATATGGATCAAAGCACCGGTTGCACCTTCATAGTTGATATCTAATAATGGGTTAGACAAAGCCCCAGTCACAGCTTCTTCCACTCTGTTGTTAGTATCAGAACTGCCCACACCGATAGCTGCTACGCCACCATTAGACATGATTGCCTTAACGTCTGCATAGTCCAGGTTGACCAAGGAAGGTACAGCGATAGTTTCAACAATTCCTTTGATCATGGTAGCGATCAGTTCGTTTGCTACAGCGAAAGCTTGCTGAATCGGTAGATTCCCAGCTATCTGTACTAAACGATTGTTATCAATAACAATCACTGTATCAGAAACCTGTCTTAATTGCTGCAAACCAAATTCTGCTTTGTCACATCTTGCTCTTTCAATGTTGAAAGGCATGGTTACTGTACCGATAACGATTGCTCCTGTATCTTTAGCTACTTGTGCTACTACTGGAGCAGCTCCTGTACCTGTTCCTCCGCCCATACCTGCACAGACGAAAACCATATCGGAAGCCTTTAACGATTCTTTGATCTTACTCAATGATTCCTGTGCTGCTTCGGCTCCTTTGCTCGGGAAACCACCGCAACCTAACCCTCGAGTACAGTCTCTACCGATTAGAAACTTGTTATCTGCACCGGTAATTGACAGATGTTGTTGATCGGTATTGACAGCGATAATCTCGGCGCCCTTGATACCTTTCTTATATAACCAGCCAACCATGTTGTTGCCGGCTCCACCACAGCCAATAACTTTAATGTTAGCTTGACTGACATTCTCAAATTCCTGTGTAGGCATATTTTCCATTGCCCTTTCGACGATAAATTCCATTTTTACACCACCTCAAATTTTTACACCCTCACATTATTTGTACTTTTTTTCCCCAGTATCTATGTACTGCAGTATACAAATTAATTTATATGAGTATTATTTCTACTTCTTCAGAACCGACCAAACCAATTTGTTCAACCTTACCAGTTGAATATTAATTTGTTTAACAATAACCAAACCAATTGTACGCTAAAACAAAAGTTTACCAGACTTTTGTGATACCAACCCTCGTTTTTTGGATAAGATACACTAGTATTTAAACTTTTCTATTTCGCAGAAGATAGGCTAAAATTGCATTTAACTTTAATCTTTATCTTTTTTTATCTCTTTTAGTTTGGATTTTGTCGACGCTAAAAGTGCTTTGCCTTTTTCTGCTAGGGTAGAACCAGTCTCTTGGAAAACGGTTTTCATCTTCCCTAAATTGTCAGCCATTATTGCGGCATAATTTTGCATATACTTATTAGAATCCCGCATCTTGCTTCTCCAGTTATGGAAATAAACCACCGTTTCCAAGGGATATTTGGGTGGTTTAGGTGGTACTTCTTTAGGGTAACCGACAGCGATGATCGCTTGCGGCCTGACATTCTCCGGAATACCGCAGATACTCCTTACTTCTTCCTCCTCAAAAGCGCCTACCCATCTTGTTCCTAAACCCAGGGAATGAGCTTCTAATAACATATTTTGGATGGCGGCAGCGCAATTCTGCACGGAATAAAGACGTTCTCCCCTTAAACCGTAATACCTTTCTGCTTTTTCCGGTTCAGCTACAACCACAATTAAAGCTCCAGCCATAGCTATTTCTAATTGTTCATAAGAAGCATCAGCTAGCTTCTGTTTAACTCCCGAATCTACGCAGACGATAAATTTCCAATTCTGCACATTCCCAGAGCTAGGCGCATACCTACCAGCATCGATGATCCGGGCTAATTTCTCCCAAGCTACAAATTTAGGCAGGAAATTCTTGATTGTCCTTCTGGATTTTATCAGTTCCAAAATGTCTCCAGGATACAGATCACCCATAATTTATTCGCCTCATTTTATCTTAAGTTAATTCTTCTGGGTATATATAATTTACGGGATGGTAGATAGAGTAAATTAACTTATTTTTATTTTTGGAATGTGATTCCAATTTTGAAAACACTTTCCAAAAAAGAAATCCTTAAATATTTGACCACTTTACTTTCTAACATGAGCAAAAAAGAAGTGTTAGCCGCGTTACTTGATGATAAGAAAACTGCCATCCTCAAGACCGTGCTAAACACTAAAGAAGAAATGTATCTGCAAGAGATTTCGCAACTCAGCAAGGTTTCCTTGAGTTCTACTTATCGCATCCTGCAGGAATTGGTGAATTTGACAATCCTGCAACGAAGAGAGTGGAAGACTTCTAAAGTTTACAAAGCTCAGGATAATGAAAAGGTCGAATTCCTTAAAGAACTGTTCCACGAGGAATTTGATGGGATCCTAGAATTTCTGGAAACTGTTAAGGATTTCTCAGGCATCCAAAGCATCATCCTTCACGGGCAACGCAGTCGGAGCAAAGCTAACGTCTTGCTGATTGGTGAATATATCAACCAAGACCGCATTGATGAGGTTTGCCGTTCTTTACAGCTTAAAGGGTTTGAGCTTACTTTCCTGATCTTAACTAAAAGCCAATACGAGCAGATGAGCAGGATGGGTATGTATCAAGGAGAAAAAAAGATATTAAAATAATAAAAATAATAAACCTAAAATTAATAAAAATGAAAAATAATAGAAATCAAATTAACCCAAATCTACTTCTTTATGTAAAGAACTCACTAACTTATCAGCACCATCATAAAGCAAGAGAGTGATGGTTACGCTGCTTAGATCTCCCGCAGTAGCTTCAGCATAAGAGAATCCATCTGGCACTGCACTATCGCCAGCTGCAACCTGACCAGACCTGATTTCACGGGTTGCGCCAGATAAGAGCATTTCCTTGATCCGATCGTTATCGTAACCTTCTACCATCATCACGAGGTGGTCTAACTTGACCGTTCCTGCTTCTCCATTGACAATTTTGTATTCAATACCTATTATCTTACCCCATGTATCATGCCACTCTTTGTAAACATTAACCAAGTCAATCTTAACATTATTATAATCAGTGATAAGCGGTTCTTCCTTTGGTTCCTCATCTACTGGAGCTGTTTCGACAGTTTCAGCTTCTTCTGAAGTTGTTTCCCCAGTACTTTCTGTAGTGGCAACTGTTGTTTCGGCACCGTTATCCACTTCAGCTTGTGTTTCCTGCTGATCAATTGTCCCAGCATCAACTTCAGCAGTCTCCTGAGTTTCTGGCTGCACTACAACATTTGCTCCCGTATCTTCTTGCACGGTGGTAGCTGCTGCCGAAGGTTGACCTCCTGAAAAAGGCAGACTGATATCTGAACTAAGTCGGCCCAGGAAGAACACACCAGAGATTATCAACAATACTCCTAAGAATTTAAGCGCCCCGCCAGCTGACAAGCTGATAGTCAACTTTTTATCTAAAGCATTGTTATGATTTTCATTCTTTTCAAACTTTTCTTCCTTTACAGAAGCCACTTTTTTATCTTTAGATTCTTTTTGTGGTAGCACCGCTGGTTGTTCTTCCACCTTTTTCGCTTTAAGCATCTTTTTTCTGATCTGCCGAATCTCTTCTAACTCATCCTGGTCATTTATCTCTTCCATTTTTTCAAACCTCTTTCTTTAGTTTTATAGCATAAAAAGCACTAACGAGATCAAGATAAACAGAAACCCCGCTCCCGCGGAGATGTAAGAAATCTTTTCTCCCCAAGATATTCGTGGAAAATTCTTTAATTTACCTACCACAAAATTAGAGAATTCGTTGAGTTTCTGGCTCAATACTTGGAACTTTTCAGTAATTCCAGCTATCACCTGTTGTGCCATAGTTAAGGAGAAAACAAAAATAGTATAAAAAGTTATTGTTATATTAGAATGAAATTAAAGACAAATAATCAAAAAAATACCAGGCTCATTGTTTTTTTTCTACCAACCTATACTTTAAGGGTACAAGTTGATTGTATAATGCTTGAGCATCTTCTTTAGTAAGCGATGGGGTAAAACTATCCACTTCACCATCTATGTTATCGTCAAATAAAATCAGATTACATCCTTCTGCTGTTTTTACATGAAGCCTATATCCACCACCATTAGTACCATCACGAGGAGTTTTCACAAAGTAAAAGTTTATACCATCATCATGCCCTACAATCAGAAGATTCTCAGGCTTATCAACATCAGGAGTGTATTTATTGCATCCGCCTAAGATAGCAACTAAACCACCAATAGCTAAAGTTTTTTTCCAAAAATGTACTAAATTATTATAAATTTCCATAACTAGATTAGTTTAGAGAGAATTTATAAACATTTCTTTGATTTTTATCTTTAAAAGTTTTGAGAAGATACAAAAGTAATAGAAAAAGAAGAATAAACTAAGTTTATTGTTCTGCTGGAGTAGCTGCTTCTACTGGTGCTTCACCTAAACCTTTAGCGCCTTCCTTAAGAACTTTCATGTTAACTTGATGGATGATTTTAGTGATCATCTCACCACAGACAGTCCTTCTTTTCAACAAGCCGTTCTGCATAGTTCTTTTCTTGGAATTTTTCCTTAGTTTCCTTTTCTTGCCACAAAACCCCACGCCGCCGCTGATCAAGACCCTTTTACGCGCTTCCTGGATACCTTTACGCATCGGGAAACCACATTTATCAGAACCACCGGTAATCTGAAATTCATAGCCAGCAAATCCCAAGGGATTACCTGAGATAGTATCCCCTACTCTCTTCTTCAACAATTCATCAGCTTCCGGACTTTTAATCTCTTTTTGGTAAGATTTTCCATCCTTAGCTCCCAATACTAACTTAAATTCAGTCATTTTTAATTCTCCCCGAGGCATTGAGTTCTTTTCGTTCCTTAGAACCTCTCTAAAGAGCGCCTCAGCTTTTTTAACTTAAAAACAGCTTTTATTTATAAATATTTGCTGGAAGAAAAATAGACATTTACTGCATCTCAATCTCAGATAACTGCTTCAACAATCCGGAGTACTCCTGTTGCATCTTCTCCAGCTGTTTCTGTTTAAACTCATTGATCTGGTTACGTCGTGAATCCCATTCCAGAGGTTTTATCCTTCTTTCCAGCTGAAAGATCTGTTCCCTTAAGGCAATTATCTTTTCATCTACCATAATTAGGAGAATATTTCGGAAATATTTAAGTTTTTGGTAGCAAAAGCATATATGTTATAGTTTTCTCAGTTAAATTATGCAAGAAAAGACTGTTTACCGTGTTGCTCTTATTAGTTTAGTTTTAGGCTTAAGTTTCTTATTCATCTTTGCTGAAGAAAGCAAATTAGATTTTACTCCGAGCATCGCAGATATCCCCGCTGAAGAACACGTCAACATCAAAGGGACGGTAAGTAAGCTTAGCCAACAAGAAAATGCTTATTTTTTGGACATCCAAGGCTGCCAGACCATTGAAACAAATGTAGTTTTATTTAATGACCAGCCATTGTATCTAAAAGAAGGAGATTATTTAGAAATCTCCGGACAAGTAGAGGAATATAATAATAAAAAAGAAATCATTGCTGATTCTGTTTGGAAGTAGAAATATTTATATATTAGTTTAATTGAAACAATTACTATGGTAATGGACACCCTCCAAATAAGATTAAACCACGCTTTAGTTAAAAGTGTAGATGGCTTAGTTAAAACAGGCATCTATTCAAGTCGATCTGATGTTTTAAGAGATGCAATAAGAAGGTTAGTTCTTGATAACTTAATAGGCATTATCCCTAACGACAATAGTTCAGTCAAGGAACTAAAAGAAATAAGAAGGAAACTGTCAGCAGAGATCAAGAATTTCCAGGACATTAAAGAGATAAATAAATTAGATGATTAAATTTTCTGGTTTGAAAACTTCAATATACTTTTTAGCAAATTCAATTAAATTTTTATCTCGAGTAACTAAGGGGACATTTAATCTTTTAGCGATTGCCACATGAAGATAATCATAAAAACTTATCTTAAAATGATCAACAGTTTCAAATTTACGAGCTAGATCATAATCCTGACTAGTGGTCTTAATTATTTCTATATTATCTGCATCTTTAAAAAATTTTAAGATAAAATTAAATTTATTTTCAAGTTTAAAGGATAGTTCTTTTAATACGATAGTTGAAATGATGATATTGTTGTATTCAATAAAATCTTTCGCTATTTTCCAATGAGGAATCCCCTCTAATATGTCACCTTCCTTTTTGAAAAGATTTAGCCAGATACAAGAATCAACATAATAAAAATTTTGCGACATAGATAAATTGTCTATGTCTCATTAATAAGTAAGTTGTAATAATTAAAAAGTAACAAAATCATTGCTGATTCTGTTTGGAAGTAGAAGGTTTCTTTGTATTGTTTTGCAACTCCTCGAACGCATCCTTTACTTCTTGTTCATTCCAACCAGTCCTATCCGCGAGAATTTCTTCGATATCATCATTGGAAGTGCCCATCGCTTTTTCTTTTCTGATCCAATCCACTAACTCCGCATGATTATAGACAATATGCTTCTTCTTAGCGTAATGCAATATCAGCAAGATTAGCAGGACCAATAAGATTAACAACAGCAGACCAAAAATCAACCACATCCCAAATCTGCTCCAGAAGGAAGTCTCGGCAGCAGTTGAACCACTAGCAGGCTGATAAGGATAACCTCCCGTTTGCACGACAGTAGTGCCACTGCAAGACCGGCTTTCAACTGGTTTCTGAGTTGTTGAACCGCATTGATGCGTATCAGTGCAAGTTCTTGTTTGCACTCCATTGGTGCAATCAGACCAACCTTGGCAGACCCAGGATTGCTCACAAACCGCACAGGAACGATTTTCCAATTTTGTTGGTGCACGGTTATCACAATTATTTAGATCGATGCAACTTCTCGTCTGTTGCAGTTGATTGTTACAATAACTCCAAGGTTCACAATCCCAGTTACGTAAGCAGAGATTACCACCACTACCTCCCCCTGAACTTGAACCTGAACCACCGTTACCATTCGTAGGTGTCCCGCAATCAGCTGGGCAGGAAGATGAATCTTCATCGCCATTACAAGTTCCATCTCCGCAGGTAACAGCTGATGAAATTGGTGTGCAGGATGATCCCACACAGATAGGGAAAGTTTGCTGTTCAGCACCACAAGCTACAAACAGAGTATAATCTCCATCAGCAGGAGGAACATAAGTTGAGAAGAAATTGCCTGAAGTGGATGATTTTACCTGATCAAACCAGTTTTCAACTCCTAAACCTTGATAATCAATCTCCAGACCAACGGATTTACTTGGTGTACACATCCCTTCAATCTGCACCTGCTGACCAGCAACATAAGTTTGATCGAGACTGACAGTTATCTCAGCTAGAGCTAAAGGCAAGAGCAGTAAAAACAAAAGTGGAAGAAATTTACTGAATCGCATATTCTCCCTCCGCTTCTGAACCTTCAATCACTTGACCGTTGACTGCTAAGAAATCAGTCCAGACAAAAGCTTTTACTTTTATCGGACCAGCCGCATCGCTAGGTAATTGGTAATTGAAACTTACCACTTCATAACTACCCGCTTGAAGAGCAGGTTTGTCTCTCTCATAATGAGAAAGAATTGTTCTGCCATTAGCATCAGTAAGTTTTATGAAGAAAATATGCTTAGCAATGCTTACCGTAGGTGTTAATCTTGCTTCTACTACATAGGTTCTTGCTTTTGACAAAGTAGTGACAGCGCCGCTTGCTGTTAATCCTTGCTGATAAACCTTCAATGTCATCATGGAAGGTGTTGTAGCTTCCCCACAGGTTTTAGTAGCGGCATTACAACTCAAACCAGTACCACATTCAGTATCAGATGTACATTCTCCTTCGCCGATAGCACAAGTTTCACCATTCCAAGATTTGTAGACACAATAGTTAGCCTCACTCTGACATTGATTAATTAAATTAGTTACTAATAAATCTGGCAGGCAAGCTGAAGATTGATAATCAAGGGAAATAAGCCCAGTATTGATACAAGATTCGCCTGCTGAACAATCATTATCTGAAATGCAAGAATCACCTTCCTGTGCTGTAATCAAGCTATCCATTACATCAACTGACTCGCTACATCCTACAGGATTCCTACATAGATTAGCTATGGCACTTGCTGAGCCCCTTTCACAAAACTGCCCTGCAGAACAGTCGGAGTTACTTAAGCAAGATATAACTAACAGCTCAGATTCAGAAATACAACTATTATCCAAACCGCAATAAGGTTTGGCCGTGTCGGTGCAATCAGCGTCTATATCACAAACAATTCCCCCTTCAGTGCCAGTGTCGCAGATATCGCCTATCCCATCACCATCAGCATCTGCTTGATCAGGATTTGCGTTACCTGGACAATTGTCGTCCCCGTCATTTACACCATCACCATCTGTATCGGGCTGTCCTTCTGATCCTGAACCAGGTGCTTGATTCACAACTAAATCAATTCCTTCAATTTCATTATTTGGTATGATATTCGTTTCAGGATTATCAATATCCATAGCATAAAAATTATTTAGGTTAAAAGTGTAGGTCCCTGCTTCATTTCTTCTTGAAACAGTTATGCTTGCAACGTCAATCCAGCCAGATTTAGCTTCTGAATAATCCAAAGTTGATTCTAAGAAAGTAATTACATTGTCTTTACATTGAAAAATTTTATCTACAGCATTGGTCCAATCAAGCAAATAGCTTAATGAAACTTCTTCACAAGTCAATCCTGAAGGCAATGGCGCTTCAAAACCGATTGCCACAGTTTTTTTCTCGCCAACATAAGTACCTAAATTAAGAGTAAAATCATTCCCTGTTTGTACAGCACTGTGAACAAGATAGCCCGCACTTATTTTTGTAGTATCAGAAGATATCGCTTTCCCCACAAACTGCGAAGAGAACAATAACAGCCCAGCCAAGAGAGCTAACGCTAGCACCGTAACGATGGTTATCATTACTGGCCGGCTGACTTCACCGAACTTACGCAGCGTTGGTACCCGCAGATGTTTCCGCGGTGGGCTTGATATTCTTCGTTTTCTTTTTACTGTCATGTTATTTTCCTCTTTATTGAGATAATTTTTCCATTGTATCTCTTAATGATTCTACTAGTATACTTATAGTTATCCCACTCTCGTCGGCTTTTACCCATCCCTTTAACTTAGAAACATAATTGATAATCTCTACATTCGTCGATGAACACATTTTTGCATCATCACAAGGAGGCAGACTTTCATCATTTGAATACAGTTGCATATAATGAGCTACCTTAGAAACAACAATCAAACGATCAACCAGACCTTTATCGCTATCTGCAAATCCATTCAGTGCCCTAATAACATTCTCCTGAACTAACTGCTCTCTGGTTTTAGCAGGCAACAATTCAGAACAATCACTTGGACAATTAGCAAATGTTTCGCCAGAATCACAACTATTATCTCCACAAGTTGGAGTTGGAATTACTACTGTGCATGAACCTGCTTGACAAGTTCCTTCGTTGTCACATTGCGTTGGGTTACTCCATTCTAAACAACTATCATCATCAAAATTTCCACATACTTGTACCAGATCTTCAGAACATTTGGTTTCGTCAACACATTCATCAACACATTGAGGAGCAACATCTTCCGCTGGAGTTATCGTTGTATCTCCTTGGATCACCTGTGTTTCTGCACTAACTTTACCATCAACACCAACAACAGCTCCAACAATTTCACCAGTCACGCTTCCTAAACCAGAAGTGGTGTAAGTTATGGTTCCAGCCGAATTAGAATTATAGTCACAGGTTAATACTCTGTCATCATTAACATCTGTATTACAAATAGCAGAATCATAATCAATTACTAAAGCTCCAGTAAGAGTTTCAGTTATAGTATAGTCACTTCCACCAGAAGGATTTATTTCCAAAGTGACAATATTCCCCTCTATTGATCTAGTAGCACTAAAAGCTAAAGCTGAAAAAGATATTAACATTATCATGGCAAGAAACAAAATTATTTTTTTCATTTTAAACACCTCTTGGACATCGGACACCACCTACATTATTTCTGTAATTGTATTTATATAAAACATAATCGCCTACTGAAACACTATCTTTTATATTGTTAATATTGTTGCGGTAGTTATATTTAAAGATAACATACTCGCCTGGACTCAAGCAACCACTATTATCCGTATCTCCTAAGACAGATGCTTGAGATTCTGCACATACTCCACTTAAACAATTTAAAGTACCTGCACAATCATCATCAGCATCGCAACTTTCACCTGCTGAACACAATGGCACATTTGTACAAATAGTGCTGCTTTCAATAATGTTATTCCCACCAACACATTGAGCATTAACATCTTTAGTACGAGTAATAGTATGATAAAACTGACCAGAACCACAAACTGGACATTGGACTTCAGCAGTAATGGTATAATCATCATCAACATTACAAGCTCTTAAACTTCCTGGAGCTGTAGCCTCGCAGGCATCCCCTATACCATCATCATTAGTGTCAGTTTGATCGGGATTAACTGTTAAAGGACAGTTATCAACTGCATCTAAAACACCATCATTGTCATCATCATTATCGCAAGCATCACCTTGCGTATCACCATCAGTGTTTAACTGATCATTGTTAGCTGTGCTGAAACAATTATCAGATGCATCTGCCACCTCATCACCATCATAATCTCCAGGAATACTTAAAGCACCATAAGGATTGGAATTTAATCCTTCAAAAGTTTCTTGATAATCACTATACCCATCACCATCAGAGTCAAGGTCGTAATCATTATTCAATCCGTCATTATCAACATCAACATTAGCAGTTTCTCCAAAACCTACAGCAGGATTATTCAATTCATTGACGTTAGAGATCCCATCCCCATCAATATCAGTATCACAGAGATTACCCACACCATCACCATCTAGATCTTCCTGTCCGAGATTACTTACAGCAGGACAATTATCTTCTGCATCAACAACTGTATCCGCATCTGCATCAGTTGACCAAGTTCCAGCATCACAAATTAAAGGTGGTGAAGCCTGAGAATAGATAAATGAACCAGCTGTTACACAACTCTGGGAAATGGAAGAATAACATTGATCTGCTGGACAACAAAACGAAGCGCCTTGATTTGCAGTAGTGCAACTGCTACTTGCACATTGATTATCAGAAAGACAAGATTGACCTTCTGCAAGTTTGTTTACACAAAGACTAGTTGCTCCGACTTTTGGACCTGTTGAAGTTGAAATAACCTTGCAATAATATCCCTCAGCGCAGACGCTATCAGTTTGACAGTATGCACCATAACAACCTGCCTGACCATTGCAAGCTGTATCTGCGCAATCAACTAGACCGTTGTTATCATCATCCACACCATTAGTGCATATTTCAGCTTGAGGAACAACAATGCTAATAACCGAATTCACAAACTCATCATTATTTAACTTATTGCCACTTTCATCAAGCAAAGTCGCTTCTTGGATAGTTATATCGAAAGGAGAAGTAGCGGTTGAATCTATGACAGCAAATTTTATGGAAAATAAACTTTGACCACTGCCAGAGATATATCCCTCAGAAAGCATCGCAGAATCAGTTACTCTCAAAAGACCGTTGGTATTTGAGTCATCACTAATCATCGGGAATAAGTCAGCAAAACCGGTACTACTAAATGGAGTTGTTATCTTAACTCCATCCTGAACGATCACTACCCTGTCTATAGGATAAATTATAACTACCTCATAATGCCTTAATTGTTCTTGACCAAGATTAGCTTCAACATTTAAAGTGAAAGTATCACCAGTTGCTGGATCAAAATCAGCAAGGTAAGGGTTTAAACCAACTTGACCTGCTGCTAATACCGGAGCTGTTTCTGCATAAATCGCTTTCCCCACAAATTGTTTTCCTAACAACAAGAACAAAACAAACA